>Ga0272440_1000307_pt1 | contig 41191 bp, 13 predicted proteins | sample SSMMMBAug17_FD_192440 | JGI IMG/M metagenome (GOLD analysis project Ga0272440, IMG submission 192440) | Marine sediment archaeal communities from Little Sippewissett salt marsh, Falmouth, MA, United States - SSM-MMB-Aug17 | ecosystem: Environmental > Aquatic > Marine > Wetlands > Sediment ...
AGGGCGAACATAAGGTTCGCCCCTACATCGGGCTGGCACATAAGTAAATGGGGAACTTATTTTTCGAGTATTCCCAATTAATCTTTGGGCGCATCTGTAAGTCCCCTCCATGTTATTTAAAGAATATCAGATTTTTTTACATTATCAAGATTTAAATTCAAAAATACCCATACAATTGAATTGAGTGTAACCAAAAAAGCCGGTGTATACAATTTGCTCATCATTTTTTTGAACCAGGATTACACAGAAGAAGATGAATAAGATGATTAAAAGACAGTGTTTATTTCATCTTTTTCAGCGTAATCCTGGTTCAAAAAATGGTGAGTGATAATTTAAATTCCGTCCATTTTGGTTACACTCAATTGAATTGATGAATTTCCAGAAAGGATGATCTTGATACAATGATTTTTATATTCAAATCAAAATCATACACTTATTGCAAATACCCATAATGTCTCATCAAGGCCTTATGGGCAGATTGCGCTTCCTGATTTTCAGAATTCAAATCAATGGCTTTTGTAAAAAGAGTCTGTGCCATTCTGTCTTTTTGCTGAACCAGACAGGCATTCCCCTGAATGGTCAATAAAGCGGATTTTTGGATATCAGAAATGCGATCCATTCGTATGCCATCAGTACAAAGTAAAAATGCCTGCCCCCATTCTTTTCGATCCATATATGCCTGTGCTAATGCCACTAATTGTGTTAATGAATTCGGTGACTTTGCACGTTTTTCATATAAATTAATCAACGCAAGTGATGGCATCATTTCCATTGACTTGTTGACATTAATGATTTTTTTAGAGAAGGGCCTTTGTGGTGATTTACTTGGCTCAATCATTTTCATCCATGAAATAAATTGGGGATCACATAAAGACCATTTTTGTAAACGCGCATTGAACGTTTGCTTAAACTGCGCAGCACTTTGTTCATAAGCCAACGCTTTTTTTTCAATTAATTGCCGATATTGTCTTTTTTCTGCATCAGCCATTTCTGGTGGCGGTGAATCCTTGAGAAACTGAGAAAAATCCAGGTATATGGTAAATAAATGCGCACATGCAGCAAGAACCCATTGGGGTGATGGATATTGAATCAATTGATTGAATACCTTTTGAAGTTGAACAAACTGTGCCTGCTTTTGTTTGAAAAGTGCGGGATCAAGTCTATCTGACATTTTACATGAGAGATAAGCGGAATACTCCTTTTGTGAACTGTAAAAAATCATTTCTAAAATGGCATCACGAACATTTGGATCTTTTTGTGTTTTTAATAAGGAATACAATTGTTGATATATTCTTTGCCCCTGATCATTTTGCTTGAGTTGATAATGAAGCGCAGCCTGTTTTGCTCTGGCAATAATCTGTCCTTTTTTGGAAAGCAGTAGTTGTGCATTTTTCAAAACTGACAGCGCCTCTGATAATTGTTTGCTTTCAATTAAATTATTCACCCATTGAAAAAGAATGATATCCTTTTTTTTCAATTGTTGTTTTCCAAAAATTTGCATTTTATATAGATTGTTTGCTTTATTATGATTTCCAGTTACCTGATATATGGATGCAGCCTGCTCAATAAACATAGGCGTGTCAGAGTGGTTTGGAAAGGTTTTACTAAAAATTTCGAGATATTGCACAAGTAATTTATAGTCTCCGATCGTCATTGAGGTTTGAATCAAAAGATTTAAATGATTTTCAAGCTGTTTGGATTGAGGAAATTTTTGAATAAGTGTTTTTCCCGCTGAAAAAAAAGTTTGTAAATCATTTTTTTCAAGAGCCGTGCCCAATAAGGCGATCAGCGCCTTTTCGCCTAAGCCTGTATTTGAATGCTTTTGAGCCATTCGAAACATTTGAGATCGCCCTTTCTCCCAGTCATCAATGGCAGAAAGGGAGAGTGAATAAACAATTTTTTGCTCTGCTGAAGCAACAATATCTGAAACCTCTTTTTTTAATTTTGAATGGGTTATTTCAGGGTTTGAGATAATATCGTTACCAAAATTCACCAATGCCTTAAAATCCTCTTGTATGTAGTATGCATCAAGAATCAGATGAATTGCAGCGCGTGAAGCACGTCCATTGGGATACGCCGAAATAAATGTTTTAAATTCATTAATTGCGCTATCGTAATGTCCCTCATCAAAAGAAATCCAGGCCATGTTAAATCGAACATCTTCAACATGTTCGGTATCTGGATATTCATTGACATACTTTTTACCTGAAACAAGCAACCCCTGACGACAATAATTTGTTTTATATGCATTGAATTGCACCTTGTTTTTCAAAGCATGATAATAGGATGTGATTGCTGCAAATAAAACATCCTGTTTGTTGATCTTTTCTGGCGGTGCGTCATGATATAATGATTCATAGTTTTTTCCAGCTTCCAGATATCGTTCTGATGCAAAAAGGGATTCTGCACAATTATTTTTCATATCCCAAATAACAGGGCTTTGATAAAAAAAATCCAGGTAAGCAATGTAGGCATCGGATGCTTCCTGAAAATCTTCAATATTCTTATGTTTACGTGCGTTATCATGCAAATGAGTAATCATTTCCCTGGCAAAAACCTCGTATTCCTTTTCTTTTTCAAATTTGTCATCAGATGATATATGACTGGCATAACGTTGTTTTTTCAAGGCTTTGACAATCATTTGAACATCAAATGCCACCTGATCATAAACATGGGTTTCACGCACACATTCGAATATTTTTTGAGCGTAAGCAAGCAGCTTGTCGGCATCTTCGCATAAATCGGATAGCTTTCTGTAAATGGCTGCACTATGACCCCATTTTTTTTTGATAAAATATCGTTTTGCCAGTTTTTCTAATGCGGCCATATATGATGAAAGCGACCAGGCATAGGATTTAAAATACGCAATAGCGGTTTTTGGCGCATGTTTCTTATAACAATCTACATAGCAGTATGCAATATCTACTAATGATTCCAATCGGATATCCACATGTCGGTATGTGTCGATGTCTATGGTTTTCTGATGTTTCGATGACTTTAATGCTGTTTCAAACCGCTTGATTGCAGATAAAAAATCTGCGCGATTAATATAACACCATCCCAGTTTGTATTGCGCAATGGCATAGGCCGGGCTTTGGGGGTACTGGATAATTCTTGTATAATGGGTTTGTGCCATGTCCAAATTCTGGGATTTAAAGTAATGATCTCCCAAAAGCAAATACGTTTCAGGCACATAGGAACTGTTTGGATATGCCTGGATAATTTTTCGATAATGAACAACCATTTCCTTGATTTTTCCCATTTCTCGAAATTCATGAGCCATAAAAAAATGGACTTTATCAGTATGTTCAAAATGGGGAAAATGGTCCAAAATTCGCTGATAGGTCTCTATGGCCTGATTCTTTAGAGCGTCAGATGGCAAGGCTTCGAGCCTGGAAAGGGGCTCTTTTTTGATGGATTTGCGAATAAAATAAGTGACTCTGGACTTTTCAACATATAAATCTGCCAGGCGAAGATATAATTCTGGAAGATAAGCTTTGTTCCGAGATTTATGAATCAATGCTTTGGTATTTTTAATCGCAAGATCAATTTTGGTTTCATCCTGGCGCAGTTTTTTCAAAAAGGCTTTTTCTTTTTGGGAGTCACCGGAAAAGTCTGAAATATAAATCTCAGCAGACTGTTGTGCATACGCGGCTGATAACAGAAGCATAAAAAAAAGGAGACTCAATTGAATTGATTTTATTGATTTCATTTGAAAAATACGTCCCATTGTTCAGGTGTTTGACATTTATCTGTCAGGGATACACGAAGGTGATCCAATTCATCGTTCCAATATTCACCCACAAATGGATAAATAACCGGTTGTTCAAAGGTGCTTTTGGTTAAAGATACTTTTTTTTCACCAGCCCTGGATTGTTTTACACGTTGATACATGGAAAGACCAATTTCATAATGCATCAATCGCATGTTTTCTTCAAAAGATAACAATTTATCCGACACTTCTTCATACGCTTTTTGTGCCAATTGTTTTAATTCATGGGCATGTTTTTGAATAAACAGATCATAAACATCTATGATTGAATCCGCTACTTTGGGGTCTTCAATTCCCTCAGCCCGCTTTTGTTCATGGATGAGCCGGTGAATAATTGAAAGGGTCTTTTTGATGGACTTTTTGTGTAAAAGAAGAGGGACCATATCCGCATGATCTTTCAGTGGTGTTCGATTCCTGATTCCCTGGATGATGTTTTGGTATTCAGCATTCCAGTCATCAACAATGCCCAATGCTTTTTTATAATTACAGATATCTTTATAAATCAAAGATTTTAGTAAAAAGTATTCAGGGGTTACCTGACTTTTGAAATCAGGCGCGTTGAGTGCAATCAGTAAGCCCATTGCCTGATTGGGATGATTCAAATGAAACTTTGTCCAGGCGCGTTCCAATAAAAAGCGTGATTGCTCTTTTTTATATTTGGCAATGGTTTTGTATAGGTGATCTGCCTTGTCATATTTTTGCTGTTCAAAATAAAGACGTGCCAGCGTTATTTGACATTTTTCACGCATGGCTTTATCAATTCGGGAAGCATCCAACATGGCTGACAAAATTTCGATTCCCTGATCTATTTCTTTTTGTTGTATCCTGAATCGTGCCAGTTCAAAACGATATTTGAAATAATAGGGTGTGTTTTTGGGAATCATTGAAAATTGTGCATTTCCCCAATCAATATATCCCTTTTCCCAATTACACATTCCCTGATGGAAATCAATGAAATGCGACAATGGTGCTTCCACAAATCCAAGATTTTTTGTACAAAGTGAAGTCTCTCGAATAATAGATTCATGAATCAGACCTTGATTGATTGTCTCTTCAAATAAACGAATCGCATGGGTTACAATTTTTGCATTGGGGCTTTGATCTATCAGGCGGGAAAAAATATCAAAGGCTGCATAATTAAAATGATTCTTTTTTAAGCATATCCCATAAAAAAATAATGCCCATTCATAATTATCCGCATCAGGCGTATGCTTTGTAAGATAGGTATGAAATACCGGCAGTGCTGCGCTGTATTTATTCTTAGAAAATAATTGATAGCCTTTATTGAAAAGATTTTGTGAAGGGATGCCTTGTTCGTTGTGAACACCTTCCTGATTGATTGACGATATACTGCATGATTGAAATACAATTAAAACAATGAGAATTAGGGTCGTCTTGTTCATTTCGATCTCCTGTCAATTTCGATTATTAATTCAACAATACTAATAACGTATTAAAATGTCAATTTATTTTTAATTCTGATGCACCAAAGTTGCGTTTTTTAAATCAATCATTTTTTAATATTTACGAAAAAACTATTGGTATATACATTGCATTCTTCAATAAATTATGAGTATTTTAATTGTTGATGATTCATCATTTAATCGAAAACTGGTTGAATCGCTTCTTAAAAAAGCAGGATATTCGGAAATATTGCACGCTTCATCTGCGGCGGAGGCATATTTTCATTTAGAGAATCAGTCAACGAACTGTGCAATTGATATTGTCCTATTGGACATCATGATGCCTGAAGTTGATGGGATTGAGGCTTGTTCACATATCAAAACAATGCCCTTATGTGCGGACATTCCAATTATTATGGTCACGGCAATGAATGAATCTCAATCACTTGAGATCGCTTTTGACGCAGGTGCGATAGATTATATTACCAAACCAGTTAACCCGACTGTTTTACGCGCACGTGTTCATTCTGCTCTGACCTTGAAAAAAGAGATGGATCGAAGAAAGGCCAGAGAACAAGATCTCATTGATATTGGTGCCAAAATTCAACAAACCCTCCTTTTGGGGCAACTGCCAGAGTCCTTTCCTGATCTCGAAATTGCAGCATCTACATTGCCATCACAAAAGGTTGATGGCGATTTTTATGACTTTATTTGTCATCAAGACAAAAGCGTGGATATTTTTCTAGGTGATGTCATGGGAAAAGGGGTTCCTGCCGCACTCATCGGGGCAGCGACTAAAGCCAATTTTTATCGTGCAATCACACATTTGCTCTTGCAACACGATTCAGGTTTTATTCCACAAGTAGAACAGATTGTCCAGTATGTTCATTTGCTTATGTCAAACGAATTAATAGATTTGGAAAAATTTGTTACATTATGCTACATGCGCTATCACAGTTCTGATAATTCCATTGATCTTGTTGACTGCGGTCATACCCAAACAATTCACTATCATGCTCTGACCAATAATTGCAGTTTGATAAAAGGGGAAAATACGCCATTGGGATTCATTCCTGATGAGAATTATCAACAAATCAGATTCTTTCTTGAACCAGGTGATATATTATTTTTATATTCTGATGGCTTTACCGAGGCTTGTCGGCCTGATGGCACGTTTTTTGGAGAAAACAGGCTTGTTTCTTGTATAAAAAAATATTGCAAAAAAAAACCAGATACGATTGTCAGGCGCATTCAGGATGAAGTTTTCAGTTTTTCAAAAACAAAAAATCTTGGTGATGATTTAACTTGTGTGGTGCTTAAACGAAATGATATAAAATTCTCCTGTGCAGTGCATTCAATAATTAAACCTGATGACATCAATGCTTTCATGGAAAATAATAATTCGTGCAAATCAATTCGGATAAAAAGTCACCTGACTGAAATACAAAATGTCAGACATTTTGTTACTAATTATTGTAAATCAATTAATCTTGGAATTAACGCTGCTACCTTTGCATGGCAGCTTGAAACTGCAATTATTGAATTGATATCCAATGTGATAAAATACTCATATTTTAACGAAAACAACCATGATATTGTTATTTGTGCAGACGCTGATATCAGTCAGGTTCGACTGATTGTTCATCATTGGGGCGCACCCTTTCCAAACCCTCCCACAAATCCCAGGCCGCCTGAAAATGAATATCCTGAAGGTGGATATGGATTATTTATTATTGATAATTACATTGATCGATGCATGTATGAGCAAAAAGATGATCGCATGAACGTCATTGTTCTGGTAAAAAATATCAATCATTCCGAGACCAAATCATTAGATTTGAACGTCACATCCACATCTAGTGATATGGCTTCCAATTGTTCCAAATAAAAATCTTACTTTTCAAAAGAATTCCAAAAAAAAAGCCTTGAAATGAAGTCCCCCAATCCGCCCTGTTGTAAGTTTTGTAAGTTTTGGATTGAAAAAAAATCAAATAACAAATTGACATTATGCCACTGAATTTGTAAAGATAATCCGAATTTAGGAATCTGTCTTTACAAATGAGACAATTCATCCTGTTTTATCATGCCAAAAATTATTTAGCGAATGCTTAAGGAGATAATATGAAAATCGTCAAACAAGCATGCACACTGTTATTTTGCAGTTTATGGATTTTGACCGGCCAGGCATGGTCCAACGAAGCACCGAACATATTTGTGCAATCAAGAGTCAATCATATCATTGCTGGTGGACATCATTCCATGGCAATAGATGAAAATGGTTATTTGTGGGCTTGGGGAAACAATGGCTCCGGACGACTGGGCAATGCTGATGCTGGGTCGAAAGCATCATTACCGGTTCCGGTCAATAACACGAATGGAATGGGGCAATTATCCAATGTCATTTCAGTTGATGGTGGATTTTCTCACACCATTGCTTTGCTTTCAGATGGCAAGGTTATGGCCTGGGGTAATAACAGTATGAAACAATTAGGAAATGTTGCCATTGCCCAATCATCCTATTTGCCGGTTTATGTCAATGGGTCCGGAGAAAAAGCGTATCTGACAAATGTAATTGCTGTTGCTGCCGGTACTTATCATTCAGTCGCACTTTGTTCGGATGGTACTGTCTGGACATGGGGTACAAATACAAATGGACAATTGGGTAACGATACCCGACTTGGACGGAGTCAAAGTCGTCCAATGCAGGTAAGTAATACATCTGGGACAGGTGTTTTGTCAGATATTGTGGCTATTTCTGCCGGTGCTTATCATACATTGGCATTAACAAAAAATGGCACTGTTATGGCCTGGGGAAATAATGAATCCGGTCAACTGGGATTGGGGTCAGAGGCCTTATATCATACGACACCTTTTCAGATTAATGAATTAACTGATATCACACATATTTCTGCGGGCACATCTCACAGTCTCGCACGAAAATCCAATGGCACGGTCTGGGCCTGGGGAAATAATGAATCCGGTCAATTGGGTTATCCTACTAATAGTAATGCGTTCAGTTCATCCCCACATCAGGTTTTGGCTTCTGATGGGGTGAATAATCTTATGAATGTTGTAAATATTGCAGCCGGCGATTCTCATAGTCTTGCATTGAAAGATGATAGAACAATCATGGCATGGGGGAATAATAGCTATGGACAGCTCGGTGATAGCTCTGAAACATCAAGCCTATATCCCACATTTGTTAAACGTACAAATGCTTTGGATTTACTGGATCATGTCATTGCTATTAGTGCAGGAGCCAATCATTCTCTTGCCAGACTCAAGAATGGTCAGGTCATGGCATGGGGCGCAAACAATGAAGGTCAATTGGGTAACAATGGTAAAAAAGCCCTTTTACCTGCCTATGTTCTTGATCAAAAGGCACAACCCACGCTTCAACTGGGGGTGCAATACTTTTATGCTTATGTGAACGAAGATCAGGTAACCAATGAAATTCCATTCATTTTGAGAGACACTGATGGTCAACAAGTTACATTAACTGCAATATCATCCAATGAGGATTTGATGACGCCCTTAAACCTCGAATTCAATCATAATAATCAACCTTTTACAGTGGCCACCCCTTCTGCGGAAAGTGTGGATATACTATTTTCGTTTCAAACAGTGACAGACCAATATGGCACAGGACACATCTCAATTGTTGCAACAGATTCTCTGGGTGCCACTGATACTGCGGACCTGATGGTTATTGTGATGCCTGTGAATGATCCCCCGGTAATATCCAATATTGAGGATATCGCGCTTAATGAAGATACCACGAGCCCTTTAATTCCTTTTACAGTTTTGGATGTTGATGGAGACGATCTGACAGTGTCTGTCCAGTCATTAAATACGCTTTTAATCCCTCAAGAAGGGCTTGTATTGTCTGGAAATTCAAGCCATCGCAATGTCCAGATTCATCCAACACCCAATCAATATGGTGCATCAGATATAATAGTGTCAGTCAGTGATCCATGGGGCCTGACCAGCCAGACGCATTTTTATGTAAATGTAAAACCAGTCAACGATATACCCAATATGCAAATCTGGCCGGGAATTCGTCAAATTGTTTGTGGTTATTTTCATAATATCGCAATTCAAAATGATTGGACAGTGTGGGCCTGGGGATATAATGGCAATGGCCAATTGGGTGATGCGACTGACACCCCACATAATTTACCCATTCAAGTAAAAGGCCCTGATGGTATGGGATGGTTGACTGATATCATTGCTGTTGCTGCTGGAAATCAGCATAGTGTTGCTTTAACAGGTGATGGCCATGTATTGACCTGGGGCGGAAATACCTATGGACAATTAGGAAATGCAACCTTTGAACCATCGTTTGTACCTATCCATGTTTTAAATGAATATGATGATCCATTTGAAAATGTTGTTGATATTGCAAGTGGGACCAACCATGTTCTCTTGCTTACTGAAGAAAACGAATTGTGGGCCTGGGGAAAGAATGAAAATGGTCAACTGGCCAATAATACGACAACACCTTTTAATCGTCCCATACGTGTAAATGGCCTGCCATCCAATCGAATCATTCAAATGGCGGCAGGTGATGCGCACAGTATGGTATTGCTTGATAATGGCGAAATATGGGCATGGGGTGATAATTCATTCGGTCAATTGGGCATTGGAAATGCTGTCTCTGCAATGATTCCGACCCAGGTAATTCAAGAAAATGGAACACCATTATCAAATATTATCTCCATTGCTGCTGGAGCGTTTCATTCTCTTGCATGCGCCAATGATGGACATATTTGGGCATTTGGTGACAATGCTGATGGTCAATTGGGGATTGGCAATACTGTCAATCTTTCCACTCCTTTAAAGGTGCAGCATCCTGATAATGGAATGCCGCTATCAGATATCATGTACATTGCAGCCGGATCATCTCATTCCCTGGCAATTCAAAACAGTGGTGAAATCTGGGCATGGGGCAACAATAAACATGGTCAACTTGGCATTGGTACGCAACAAAATCAAACATTACCCAGAAAAATTGATTATCAAGATATTCTCCCAGATCAAGTCCTCATAATCGACGCTGGCAAACAACATACCTTACTCCATGCGGATAATATCTGGGCATGGGGGGCAAATTATTCTCTACAATTGGGAACAGGCACTTCCAATGGAAGTTTTGTCCCCACTCAGACACTTTCACCTGATGGTACTGAAGTTTTCTCGCCTGGAATTTTTCCATTAGAGTTTTATACCGGTGATGGGATTCCGGCAAAACCGGTACTGGTATCACTCCATGATCTGGAAACGCCTTCAACAGATCTTATTCTAACCGCAACCTCTTATGATACACAAATTTTACCACAAGACAATATTATAATTCAAGGCATGGGGGTCAATCGCCAAATCATTTTAACCCCTGAAAACAACCGAACTGGAAAGGTGGTTGTTGAATTGAGCGTTTCAGATAACACAGATCATTATTCAAAATCCTTGACTCTGGGTGTCAATAAGTTTTCACTGGCCCCCACAATATCTCATGTTGATGATATGATTACCAATGAGGATCAGACCATAACAGACATTATGTTTACCATAGATGATCCGGATACCCCAATCGATCAATTAACGCTTCAGGTGACATCAAGTAATACCGATCTGGTCCCCAATCATCAAGAAAAACTCGTAATATCAGGTAACGACAGCAACAGAACCCTTTCTATTACACCTCTTGAAGATAAATATGGTGAAACACTGATAAGCATACGAGTATCTGATGGTATCAATATATCGAAATCCAGTTTTACCCTGAATGTGCTGCCAGTTAATGATCCGCCCAGTATTTCAGCAATTGAAGATCAGGAGATTTTGTCGGAACAATTCAGTAAAATGATTGGCTTTAAAATATTGGATTCCGAGACCGAACCAGAGCTATTAACTGCATGGGCAGTATCTTCTGATCCAGCCATTGTTCCAAATGATTCCCAACATATCATTATATCAGGTGATGCATCTCAAAGAACGCTTGCGATTACACCATTAAAAGAAGAAGCTGGGGCACTGACAATTACAGTTTTTGCCAGTGATGGGACTGAAATCCAATCCATACATTTCAGGCTTATTGTACAAAGTTACAAAAAAAGTCCGCAAATATCTGAAATTGACAATCAAATAATGCAGGAAGACACTGAAATAACAGTAGATTTTGTTGTTACTGATGCAGATTCTAATCTCGGTGATTTGAAATTTTTCCTTGATTCATCAAACAAATATGTTATTCCGAATAACACTGAAAATCTTTCTTTGAGTGGTGAAGGACCCAATCGCACTCTATTTATAAAGCCCAAAGCCGATCAGGTGGGATCTGTTCGAATATCAATTGAAGTAAGAGACCTGGATGATTTATATGATCAAATGTCATTCATGGTCGCTGTACAAAATATCAACGATCCACCCACCATATCCAGTATTGATGATATAGAAATTAAGGAAAATCAATCCACACCTCCCATTGCGTTTACCATTGCTGATGCCGAATACGCGGCATCAGATTTAAACCTGACTGTTACAAGCAATAATACATTTCTGGTACCCAATGATCGTTTTCATATCAATCTGGCTGGAGAAGATGAGAAGCGTACTTTGATTATTACACCATTGGAAAACACAACCGGTGTGACCACAATTCAGATCAAACTTACTGATGGTGACATACCTGTTTGGGAATCATTTGATTTGCGCGTATCACCTGAAAATTTTCCACCAGAAATCGCCCCCATTGGTTTACAGTCTACTGAGGTCAACACTGTACTTAAAGTTCGCTTTGACGTCACTGATGCAGAAATGCCCTCATATTTGCTTGATTTATCCGCATTATCTTCAGATCCGGATATTGTTCCCAATGATCCAGAACATTTGACACTAGAAACAGGCGAAGGTGATGAGCGGATTTTGACAATTACCCCGCTTGAAAATGCATCCGGACAACTAACAATCACGTTAAAACTTCAAGACGACCTCTCTACAACAGAACAGTCCTTTTCTCTGGTGGTCAATCATCCGCCAAGTATATCCAGTGTTTCAGATCAGGAAACAGATGAGGATGTCCCCTCATCTTCCCAAATTTCATTTATTGTCAATGATGTTGATACGACAAGCGATGCGTTGATACTCACTGCACGTTCCGAAAATGCAGAACTGATTCCCAACGATGAGCACCATTTGTTCTTTCAAAGCAATGGTTATTATCGATTCCTGACTGTAGTGCCGGCAGCCAATCAATTTGGTACAACGCATATAACAGTCTCTATCACTGATTCTTATTCGGTCAGAACAACAGGTTTTGATATGACAATTAACCCGATTAACGATCCTCCATTTATTTTACCTGTTGCACCAGTGACCACCAATGAGGATACCGCCATTTCATCATTAGCAATTACCATTGGTGATCTGGAAACATCTGCCGATTTACTCGCATTATCCTTTTTATCAGACAATGAGACACTGATGCCCATACAAAATATTCGTGTTACCGGTCAATCTGCAACACGTTACTTAAGTCTGACACCCACAGCAAACGAATCAGGTAATGCCAAAATTACGATGAAAGTTACCGATACAGAAGGCCTGTCATCAGAAAGGGAATTTTTGTTTCAAGTCAAGTCGGTCAATGATACGCCTATGCCTGAAGACCTGACCTGTAACACACGAATCAATGTTCCATTTACCGGTACGATTCAGGCAAATGATGTTGATGGAGACGAGCTGACCTATACCATTTCTGGCCATCCTGAAAAAGGAACTGTAAAATTGGTAAATACATCAACAGGTACATTTACGTATGAACCCTTTGAAGAGGACTATGGTTGGGATGCGTTTTTGTTTGTTGCCAGTGATGGTATTAAAACCTCTGGTGAAGGTCATGTTTCTATTAAAATCCATGATAATATTCCACCAGAAATTATTTTAGATGGGCTAAATCCGGATTATATCATGAAAGGAGATAATCAGTACAATGATCGCGGTGTCGAAAGTGCCATTGACAAAGCTGATGGAAATCTTCTTAATGATGTGATAACAATTGGCAGTGTCAATACATCAGTGCCAGGAACTTATCATTTAATGTATCGTGTAATGGATAAAAGCGGCAATATCGCACAGGTAACACGTGAGGTGGTGGTTATGGAAAATTCTGGAAAACTTCAGGGTACTGTCGAACATATTCCTGATCTGATAGATCCTCTAAAAAATCTTCGTGTTCAACTTCTGGATGCCATTTCAAAGAAAGTACTCAGAGAAGCGGAATTAAACATTGATTATCAAAAAGTGAACTTTTCTTTTTTATACTTACCCTTTCAGACATATGTTCTTCGATTGATCGTATCAGATACCGATGACGTACCGGACTTCCTGACACAAATAGAAGATCACATGATATTGTTTCAATCCGACAATCAGAACGTTACTTTGAACGTTCCAGAATTAACTAAAACAGACCAATGCAAAAAGCTTTTGGTAACGCTCGGCGGAAATTATAAACAATATGATACATACCAGTATACCCTTATTGATTACTTAACCGGAAATACAATTATTGATAAACAATCAGATACATCAGAGTTTAATGCGTATTTAGTAAATGGCAGTTATCGTTTAATAATTATTGCAAAGGGATATGAACCTTTTGAATATGAGCATGAAGGGAATCCATTTATTCGTATAGATCAGGAAGATGTATCAGTTCCTGCATTTTTGAAGGAAGCACCTCAATATTTTCCAGATGCTGCGCGTCTTGATGTTTCCCATACCCTGATTGAAACAGATACTGATAAAGGTTTTAATCTGTGGTTTGTTCGCAAGGCATACAACAGCGACGAAAATTTTAAGATAACCATTCAATCTGATACCGATGAAACAAGGCTGGACCATTGGGATGGTATCTCTTTGGTTGATAATCACCCATATGTTTACACATGGACAGTTGCGGATGCCGAAAAACAAACGCTTTTGTATTCTAAAAAAGAACCTGTTGGTATGGATATCCGATACACAGTGATCTTTCATTTTTATCAGGGAACTGACCGGATTCAAGATTACACAATAAACTATATTTTACTGGCACCCCACTCCACACTCATTTCGCCTGAAAAACAAAGTTTACAAAATTTTGTAAACGATACAGTATGTTATGAAACACAAAGCGAAACAAAGTTTTATCCCCTGGCAGGTGCGGATATCCATATTTCGGTTAAAGACAGTACAGGCACAATCAACCACAAAGGGGTTTCGATCCCCTCAATTCCATTGGAGTATCTCGAAATACCCGATAAACAAAAGGATGTCTCTGCATCAGATGAGATCGTCGCTAATATTAAATATTATACCTTTGGCGGGGATGGGGTCAGCGATGCTATCCGCATTGATTTTAAAACCCTTGATGGTGATAGCGTGTTATTTAATTCCAAAGACACACGCAATGACAATGCTCCAGTAATTACAGTACCATTGTATTTGAACCGAAAATCATTTTATTTTGAAGGCATTCCGCAAAACAATTACTCTATTGCAAAAGAAATGCTTCATGTTGTTGTTCAGGACAGTTCGGATCCTTCGGCAGGGTTTCAAAGGGAAGATCTGCCATTTGTCATCCAGGATGATGGGTTCGTGCTGCTTAAAATAAAGCATTTAAGCACCATTACCCTGGAAATCAATGAGAACTGGAATGCATTTACTGACGAAAATTTGGACAATGGAAGATGTTTCATTCACATGTTATGTGGCCCAAATCATTTCTCTATGTGCATTTTATGGTTAACGATCTTCGTCTGGGGTCTGAAATTTATCAGAACAAGGAAAGGAAACCACTCATGAATGCTGCAGTCTTTGTGATCCGCTTGATACTGGGTCTGGCATTTTCAGTCATCATTTCACGTATGTTCTTTAATGAAATACGTCCGGTCAATATTGCCGGGCTCACAATTTTTTTGGTAGGAATGGCATATGTCATGAATTATTTTCACAATAAAAAGGGGGATTAATACAGATGAAAAGTATCCCTAAAATTTTAAGCTGGATATGTGTTATTGTCTGGCTGTTTCATTCAAGTTTATTTTCCGCAGACATCGATAAAGTGAGCGGTTTACATTCAATTACCCATGTAAGCCATAAGGTATCAAGCAATACACAAATCACTGTTATCTGGGAACCGCCCATTACAGGTTTACATAATATTACCGGCTATTATTATCAGTTTAATGACAACAGTTCGTATGTATTGACAATGGAGAACACATCATTTGGCCAGGCCATATATGTTTCCAAAGATGCCCCGCGAGCGGCGGTCAGCCCAAATTATTCTCATCTTGATGACAAGCCCATCTATTGTCACGTTGCTGCGGTAGATGAAAAGGAAGAAGTGATGGGCCCCACCCAAACAGTGGGTCCATATCGGATTGATGATATCCCCCCTTTTCCTGCTTCAGTTATAGCGCCATCAATAACATCAGATAGCGTCATTTCATTAAGAATGGGTGCACAACATGCTGCTGAAATGAACATCAGCAGTCGTGCCTATGGCCGGGGCATTTGGGAGCCCTTTCAGCAGGTCAGAACATGGCAATTGGATGAATATGTCGGCACACAAATATTATATGTGTGCTTTAGAGATGCTGCCGGTAATGTGTCCCAAACACAAACAGCAGTGTGGTATGACAGTGTTCGGGCAAAAGTGGATTTGCAAGCTGAGGTCATTCAAACCATTCATACAGATCCAATCCCAATCACGATCACTTTTGATGAAAACATTATAAATTTTAGCCAGTCAGATATTATTGTTGAAAATGGGATACTGGCAGACTTTTCATTTGAGCCGGATGACGATGGATTTGCATCGGTCTTTACCATGACTGTCCAACCAGGTGATCAGGGCAATGTGACATTGTCTGTACTGGAAAATGCGGCCAACGATCTGGCTCAAAATGGCAATCTGCCCTCTGAAACATTAACAATATTGTATGATAGTCTTCATCCAACAGTTTCATTATCCAGTGCAGTGCCACAATTTACGCAATCCGATGAAATACCTATTACTGTCACATTCAGCGAGCCAGTGTATGATTTTTCATTGGGTGGTATTTCCTCCTATAATGCCATTCCCAAACAATTGTCCGGTTTTGGAAATAGTGCGCCCTATTCCATATATACCTTTATATTGGAAGTATTTGATGAAGGTTTATTTAACGCGCAGGTTTCTGCGGGTAAAGCAAAAGATATTGTTGGCAACACAAACACTGCATCTTCACTGATCGTTTTTACTCATGATATCACCCCTCCGGAGGCATCCATTGAAACATCCTATACAAATACCTCTTTATCACCTGTTTCTGTCACCCTTGTTTTTAATGAACAGTGCCGCCTGATATCACCGAATGCAATTCAGATTACCAATGCCACCATAACCAACATGGTGAATACCAGCACATTTTACACAAAACTTTGTTTTCAATTAACGCCGCAGTTACCTGAAAATATGGAAATATCACTGCCCACCAATTCCTTTTACGATCAGGCACACCATTTTAATACTGCGCCTGTATTAAAAACAATTCCTTTTGACAGTTTCAAACCCACAGTATTGATTGGATCAGAAATTTCCGATCCCACATATTTGCCACAGATTCCTGTATGGATCACATTCAATAAACCAGTTACCGATTTTGAATCAACTGATATCACGCTTATCAACGCGCAAGTCAGTACATTTACAAAAGTATCATCCAGTAGATATGAGATAGAAATTACATTTGATTCCCCTGGAAAAACACAGGTTTTCATTCCTCAAGGGGGGGCTCAGGATGTGAGCGGTAATACCAACTTCCCCGCAGCACAATATGAAATTACCTATGAACCAAATACATCGCACGTATTAGACCCCATTGAACACGCATTCTGTTATGAAGATCACGTTGCCGGCCCCATCTCAACAGGGATTTCAGATGCCGAGGGCGGCACATACACTGTTTTTGTACAAACCTCAGATTTACTTTCTTCAGAATCAAAAGATATTACCATTTGTGTTGAAAATTACTGTCAGAATATGACTTATAAAGAACTGGTGTTGACAGCAAAAGAACAAAAAGACATTCAATTCTTTGTCAGGCCGCTTCCCAATGTTAATGGATCTGCCAGTGTAACAATCAGTGTAATGGATAACATATACACAGTTTCCCAATCCTTTACTCTTGAAATTACGCCAGTCAATGATCCGCCAGTACTGGAAATCCAATATCCTCAAATAATCTATTCCGAAAATGATCCACCGACAATCATTGCCAACGCAGCATCTGTGAGTGATGTGGATTCATCCCATTTCAATGGCGGACAATTGACTGTGGATTTTGTTGAACCCAATGAATACAATTATTTAGATATTCGTAGTCAGGGCACTGATCCAGGAATGATTTCAGAAACATTGGGAGAAATTTTTTGGGGTGGACAATATTTTGCCACTGTTACCGGCGGCAATGGAACAATTCCCTTGACTGTTCATTTTGTCAATACGTTTGCTGATATTGATGCCATTGCCACTTTAATTGAATGTATTACTTATGAAAACATGTCCGAACTGCCAAAAGGGGCAGCATCAGTGCGGTTTCAATTAAATGATGGCGCTGGTGGGATATCTGAACCAAAAACCAACACTTTTCCAATTTTATCCATTAACGATCCGCCCAAACTCACCCTATCCAGTAAATCAGTATCATATACCGAAAATCAAACTCCAGTACCTGTCAGTGAGTATGCACGTTTAGAAGATCTGGATGCGCAAAGCTATCAGGCCTATGAACTTCGTATCGAAATTACGCAGAATGGCGCCCCTTTAGACATCCTTACCATTCAGAATCAAGGAGATTCCTATGGATTAATTGGTGTCAATGGCTGTGATGTCAAACATAGCGGAAAACACGTGGGGCAGTTTTCAGGCGGTTCCAGCATTGATGAACCACTCGTTGTTGTTTTTAACAACCTTGCAACATACATATCCATTTTTAAAGTGATCCAGGCAGTCACCTATCACACTGAATCTGATATACCTTCAACTGAAGAACGAACTGTTACAATTACCCTGACTGAGCCTGATGGCACATCCAGCGGCCCGATGATTCGCAAGATATCGGTGACATCAGATAATGACCCTCCGGAACATCATGTTCCATCAACAAGCATTCCTGTTGATGAAGACACACCCCTGATTCTTTCTGGCAGCAGCGGCATCTATGTTAAAGATCCTGATGTATTAGACAATGACCTGCGTATGACCATCACTTTAAATAATGGAATTTTCAGCCTGAACAGTACTGAAAATCTCGATTTTCTCACTGGTGATGGTTTTGAAGATAGTGTGGTTGTGATTAATGGAAAATTGAATGATATCAATCAGGCAATTGAAAAAATTACATTCGTTCCAGAACCAAATTTTTCGGGCACTACAACCATGAATTTCCGCACCAATGATCAAGGATTTACAGGTTCAGACGGCATTCCCAGAAAAGATGATGACATGATTTTTATTGATGTGCGGGCAGTCCCTGATGCCCCACAGATAAGCGACCCCGGAATCATTACCTTTCAGGAAGATACAAGTGCCGGTTTTGGCCTGAGTCTGACCGATGTTGATGGCGGCATTATCAATATATCTGTAACATCCGGCAATACTGATCTGATACCATCCAGCCAGATTCAAATTACAGCGACTGATCTCGCCCAGATTGATGGGGGATATACCATTCTTACATCAAAGGACAATGTTTATCCCCTGTCCATGAACATTCAATCGGCCTCCGATCAATATGGCGAAACAGATATTGCAATTTTGCTCACCGATTCTTCCGGACTGGAATTTACAAGAAATATCCATGTGAATGTGTTGCCAGTCAATGATATGCCAATAATTTCAAATATTACCAATCAGGAGACCATTGAAGATGTCCCCTCTGCCCCCATCTCATTCACAGTAAATGACCTTGAAACTGTGCCAGAATCGTTTTCATTTTCAGTGCATACATCAGCGCCATCAAAAATTGCCTCAGTCTCAATTGAAGGTCAAAGTTATTCGCGTACCATGATTGTTCATCCTGCTCTCAATGCAGTGGGGGCACTCCAAATAACTGTGACCGTCTGGGATCATCAAAAAGGCGCATCGCAAACATCATTTGGGTTCAATATCATCCCGGTCAATGATATACCAGTCATCAATATTCCGGCCACAGCCGGCGGGCTGGAAGATCATTCAACCATTATTCCCTGGTCATTGATAGAAATGGACAACGATTTGTTGCGCATTACCACGATCAGTACCAATGAAGAATGCGTACCTGATGAAAACATCATTGTTGATGGTGCCAATGTGCAGCAACAAAATGATACATTTACTTTGACAACCGGTGCCGGCGAGCCTTCAAATTTGAGCCTGATAATCAACCCCCTGGAAAACCAAAATGGGGAAGCAAATATTATTATGACCATCACTGATTCCGGCGGCATTCCTACAATGGCCAAATGTTTGCTTTATATTACTCCTGTCAATGACCCCCCCACGATTGCGCCCATAGAAACGCAAACCACTGATGAAGACATGTATGCCTTTCCCATTTACATTCAAATGTCAGATATTGATAATGCGACAAATGATCTCTCAATTACTGCCCATTCATTGAATCTCACACGTGTTTCTGATGAAGGATTCTTAATTGAAGGACAGGGAGATAATACGCGATTAATTATCACGCCCCAAGACAATCAGAATGGTATTGCACCGATCACAGTCATTGTACACGATCCTGAAGGTCTTACTGCGGCAACACAATTTGATCTCAATATCTTGCCAGTAAACGATCCGCCTGATATTACAGAAATTGATGATCAAATTACAGCAATCAATATCCCCATTGATCCCATCCCATTTATTATTCATGATTATGAGACCGCTGCCAGCGCATTAGAATTAACAGCAAAGCCTTCCATTAACATTGATATGCATTTTTCGGGTACAGACGAAAACCGGTTGCTTCACATTACCAACCCGCAAACATACATTGGTTTAATAACTATTGATATTGTTGTTACCGATAGTGAGGATCTTACAGGCAGCACATCGTTCACTCTCACCATTACTGAACATAACGATCCGCCGGAAATCAGTGAATTGAAAAATCAGATTATTCAGGAAGATGGCATACTAAAAGACTTTCAATTCAATATTTCCGACAAACAAAATGATGCCAATGAGCTTGAATTAAGCATTCAATCCATGAATGAATATCTGGTGCCCCAACAAAATATTTCAATCGAGGGTATTGGGGCCATGCGATTTCTGACAATAAAACCGGTGAGAAACCGCTCTGGTGATGCAGTCATTCAAATTTGGGTCAGAGACCCCTATGGATTGAAAACAGAATCTGAATTTACCCTGACTGTGCTGGCGGACAATGATGCGCCCATTCTGTCGCTGATTCCTCAGGGCGCCTGTGGTAATCGTTTTACTTTGATTCATGATCTTGCGGGCAGGTCAGTTGCATTTGGTCTGAATGATTTGGGACAATTGGGTATTGGAAAACCGGATAATCAATTCTCACCTGTTCCCATCATGAATCATGTCAGCCGATTGTATGCAGGTGAACTTCATGCCGCTGCATTGACTGTTGATGGCAGTATTTATGTTTGGGGAAGTAACGATTTTTATCAGTTGGGTATTGAAAGTATTGTTTCTACAAATACACCGCAATTATTGGAGCATGCCATAAACAATGTACAAAGCATGGCATTGGGTGAACGTCACAGTATTGCCCTGGATAAATCAGGTTCATTATGGATTTGGGGTGACAATACATTCGGTCAAACCGGTATAGAAAACCTTGAGCCAGTAAAAACTCCAGTTCAGTTGACACATAACAGTGATAATCAACTGTTAAATCCCATGACAGCCATATGTGCGGGTAAGTTCCATTCTCTTGCACTGGATCGTTCGGGCACAGTATGGTCATGGGGACGTAATGATTGGGGGCAATTGGGTGATGGCACCAAGACCATGCATACACGTCCCATGCAGGTCTTGGATTCTGATGGCGGCCCTTTCCAGGGTGTTGTAGCCATTGCATCAGGTGAAAATTTTGTTCTGGCCTTGACCAATGATGGTCTGGTTTGGGCGTGGGGTGAAAATTCATCCGGCCAATTGGGCCTGCCCCGAGAAGAAACATTGCGCAAATATCCGCATCTCATAGAAATGGATACACCATGCCGCGCCATTGCAGCAGGACATCAACATGCCCTGGCCCTGACCATTGATGGTCATATTATGGCATGGGGAAACAATATTTATGGCCAGTTGGGTATTGGCACCTATGATTCAACACATATCCCCACACAAGTGATATTGGATCATGGCAAACTGCCTCTGGATCATGTACAATCCATTGCTGCTGGAGATGATCACAGTATGGCGATCCTGGATAATGGGCATGTCATGCTTTGGGGGAAGAACAGTTCCGGTCAATTGGGAGACAGTACCCCCACAGATCAAAAATACCCGGTCCCCTTGAATGGTAATGATCCTGATGGCCTGTATAATGCCTTTACGTTTTTAGAAGACCATGATTCCATCCCATTTCCCTGGATGGTCGCTGATGCTGAAACCGAAAGCCAGTTTTTAACATCCACAGCACAATCTTACGATCTTTCCATGGTCAGTCAGGACAATATAACAATCACCCATGTCAATGGGGAATCTGTGTTTCAATTTACTCCTGTCCCTGATGCACAGGGCATGGCCAATATCTGTCTGACACTTTCAGACCTTCAATCATTGGCAGTCACATCATGTATACAACTGTATATCGAAAATATTAACGATCCGCCGCAAATTGCACAGGTTCCAGCCCAGAAAACCAGTGAAAATGATATGCTTGGCCCAATTGTTTTAACAATCAGTGACCTTGAAAGCCAGGCAAAAAATCTGATCATCACTGGTTACTCCTTAACTCCTGAGATGATCAGCGAATCGGATATCACCATTGTTGGCTCAGGAGACTCCCGATTATTGTTTATTGAAACCCAGAAACAAACACATGGCACTGTCACCATTGTTTTAACTGTCCACGATCCAGAGAACCTGACACAATCGGTTCAATTTCCGCTATTTATCAATGATCGACCTGATATAACAGCACCATCAATCATTCACCTGATAGAAGATCAATCCTATGTATTTCATTTTTTAGTTGCAGATATGGAATCTTCCCCATGCTCCCTGACGCCGGTTATTGACTCTGGAGATCAATCTTTAATTAACCCCGATGGCATTACCTATACATGTAATAACAATCAATTTGAAACCATGCTTGTCCCCCAAACCAATGAAAGCGGCACCTGCATGCTGACATTGATTGTATCTGATGACATGGCTGAAAGCAAACATAGCATTACTGCTGTTATTCAACCGGTGAATGATCCCCCAGAAATTCAAGTGGCACAACCCACAAAAATGTATACTGAAAATGCGGCCCCACTGCTCATCTGCGCGGATGCAGAAATTGTTGATGTAGACTCCTTAAATTTCGACATGGGACGCCTGTCAGTACAATTGACTGAACATGCAGAAAAACAGGACCGCCTGTTTATTCAGAATTCCAATGATACCAATGCCATTCAGGTAATAGAGGTCAGCGGAAATCTCAACGTTTTTTACAGTGGTATTCCCCTGGGAACCATTTCAGGAGGTCAGACAGGTGATACGCCCCTGGTCATTCGTTTGAGTAATAACGTATCCAGACAATCCATGTCAAAATTAATTCAGCAAATTGCATTTACTCATGACTCTGAAAGGCCCACTTCCTCAGATCGACAAATACAGATTGTTATTACTGAAAGCGATCACACAGTGGGGATTCCGGCATCATTGACCATTCCTGTGGCTGCAATCAATGATGATCCCCTGTTAACATTGGATAATACTGTTATTGCCAATGCCCTGGAAATTTCATCATTGTATGAAAAAGAACAATTGATCTTTGATTCGCTTCACGTAGGCCAATTGGTTATCCAGGACCCAGATGTTCTCGCAAACCCACTGTCTATTGAAATCAAAACAGAAAAGGGAATCATTACCCTGAATGCCAATACTGATGCGCAGATCACATCGCATTCAAACACCCATATTTCGGTTTCTGGTTCGTTGACATCAATAAACACCGCTTTAGAAAGTATGGTGTATTCCGCATTCGCTGATGTTCAGGGCAAGGAAGTCATTTACTTTGCAATCAATGATCATGGATCAAATGGTTTGGGCGGCGGCCAGTGGCAAATTTTTGAACTTAACACATTGATATTGAGTGATAACGATCCCCCACAAATTGAACAAATCCCCGATCAATATTTTGATGAAGATACAGAAATAAGCATTCCTTTTGCAGTTACTGATGTTGATGGCGATAATATTGTTTTGACCATTGCTTCCTTTGCATCAGATATTATTCAACCAGACAGAATGTCACTGACAGGCCCTTCAATTATCCAGGGATCAGACAATCAGTACATCATTCGCGTGGGCATTGATGCATCTGCGGCGCTCACATTGGTATGCCGGCCAGAAATGAATCAAGCGGGTGAAGTTCCCATTATTCTCACTGCTTTAGATCCTGAACAATATAGTCATGTGTATCCTTTTTCGATTCATGTGCAACAAATCAATGATCCACCCCATTTACGCGGCATGTTTGCGCCTGAGACCTATCTTGAAAACAGCACACCAATGACTTTTTGTAAAGGGATCACGCTTTTTGATCCGGATCATGATGAAATGGTTCAGGCGGTTGTGCGCATTGTTGACAATTATCAATATGGCGATCAGCTTTCACAGACGCTTTATGGCAATATCATCGCTGTGGCTGATGGTGCGAGTGTTACCTATTTGGGAATGTCATCATGGACAGATTATGAGTCGGTCTTAGACAGCCTAACTTTTGAGCATTCTACAGATGATCCCAATGTGAATACCCGAAGCATTGTGATTACAGTGAGCGATGGTGTAGACAACAGTCAGCCAATTACCCGAACCATTCATGTTGAGGCCAGCAATGATCGTCCGGGGCTTTGGTTGGATAATGAACAAGTAAAAGATTTTCAAACACTTCCTGATATTTTTGAAGAAGGCCAGTTGCGCTTTAATTATGAGGAAAACTTTTTGGAAATACACGATCCAGATGTGCGAGAAGGCAAAATGACCATTCGAATATCTTCGGACAAAGGACTTCTCACACTGAACGCACAGGCCACTCAATCTCTGACCCTTATTCAGGGATCATTTCAAAACTTTGATTCTGTGGTTTTTCAGGGATTATTATCAGATATAAATAATGCATTGAATGGAATGAATTATTGGGCATCAACCGATCAATTGGGCGATGCCCACATTGTCGTTCAAATGAACGACAATGGGTTCAGCGGTAATGGCCCCGGCATTGATGTGATTCAGATGCTTTCCTTTAAAATTAATGCAGTGAACGATCCGCCGGTTATTTCTAAAATCAGTGGACAGGTAACCCTTGAAGATACTGCTGTGTCGATACCTGTTTCTTTGTCTGACCAGGAATCTGATCCCCTCACAATCTGGCTGGAATCTGATAATAACTTACTGGTTCATCCCTCAGAATGCACATTTATGGGTGATCGAATTCTACTGGTCAATAAAAATAAATATGTCATTGATACCAGCGGAAATGCAGCACAGATCACCGCAGTCATAAATCCATCAGAAGACAGCTATGGTCAAACCATGCTGACAGTTTTTGCCACTGATGGTCAGTTAACTGAAACCCGAAGTTTTTCATTTTCTGTTCTGGCAGATAATGACCCGCCAAAATTTACTGTGATTCCTTCGGAAAGCTATCCAGAATCCCTGACTGTGTATTATCTGGATCTCAATCCTTATGTGCTGGATATTGATCATCCTGATGATCAACTTCAATGGGCAGCCAGCAGTGAGGCGTTAAATGTCAGTATATCAAAAGGTTTATTGACAATGTACCCGCCAGATGCGGATTGGTATGGCAATGCAAATGTGCTTGTAACCATTACTGATCCTGAAGGGTTGACCCTTACCGGTACAATTTCAATTGAAATCACCCCAGTGCCTGATGCGCCTGTTATTTCTCAAATTCCTGATCAAGTATTTGCATTGGGCGCCGGTATTCCACCGATTCCATTTACAATCACTGATGCGGAAGGTGGCGCACTTCACGTTACAATCCATTCATTGAACGAAAATGTCATTCCAAATAATGATAGTGCCTTATCAATTAATGAGACTGGACAAAACCATCAGGTTTCAACTGAAGCAGGAATCACTGCCAGTCTGTCATTATCAATCATTCCCATTGAAAACATTGGCGGCGCATCAGATCTTTGCATGACAGTTACAGATGATACCCAATTGTCAACCACCAGTTGTTTTAATGTGCATATTGCACCTTACTTAATTACAGCCATTTCAGGCAGTCATGGTAAAATAAATCCGGAGGGGATTATTGCCATAGATAAAGAAGGCGCATATTTGCCCTTTTATTTTGTACCAGATCCAACCTATCAGGTGGACATGGTGATTGTTGATGGTAAATCTGTTGGGCCGGTATCTGAGTATATCTTTTTTGATATTCGAGATAACCATAGCATTCGGGTCTCTTTTCGCACCGCAGATACCTTTACAATCATTCCAAAAGCCGGTCCCGGCGGAACGATTGAACCATCTGAAGAACAATCGGTGTTTTCAGGAGAAAAGCTCCTTTTTTCAATTGTACCCCATTCGGGCCATGCTGTTGCTGATGTGCGTGTTGACAACGAATCTGTGGGAATTGTAAACGAATACATCTTTGAAAATATTTCACAAGATCATGAGATCACTGCATATTTCAAGGCTGTCGCACCTCCAGTGCCCCAATTCATTGCCCATCCCATGACAGGTTACGCGCCTCTCACAGTCCAAATGAGTAATCAATCTCAAGGCGATATTGAAACTTACTATTGGAATTTTGGGGATAATTCTGGCAGCGGGATGCCATCACCTGTGCATACATATGCTGCACCAGGTACGTATTCGGTAAGTCTTACAGTCAGTGGGCCGGGCGGCACAGATATCCTTGTTAAAGAAAATTTTATTGTCGTGCAACGCATGCCAGTACAAATCGATTTTCAGGCGGATCAGCGACTGGGCGTGGCACCGCTCATGGTTCAATTTATTGAAACAACTGAAGACAGCATTATCAGCCGACGCTGGAATTTTGGTGATGGACACACCTCGCATTTTATCAATCCTTCTCATACATATGAGGAACCAGGGAATTATGCTGTCAGCCTGACTGTAACTGCTGATGCCGGCACCCGAGTCATTGAAAAGCTAAATTATATTCAGGTTTTGGGAAGAAAAATATTTGGCAATGTGACTGGAAATGATATTGGAAATCAGGGCCTTGAAGGATACAACATTTCAGTATGGCAGGAAAATACAGTGATTGCTGAAACAACCACAGACAGTTATGGCAATTATACTGTACTCAATTTACCGGTTCATGCGTCTTTACATGTTTCTGCCTGCCCGCCGGATGGTGAAAGTGCGTATTTTTGTCAATATTTCAATCAACAAGTTACATTGGATCAGGCACAGGCTGTCTCAACACTGTATGACAATGCCATGAATATTGACTTTATCCTCGAACCCGCGCCAGAAAATGGGATTCGAGGCGCAATTATTGATCAGACAGAATTTGATGAAACCTATGTGGTTGAAATCTGGTCGGAAAATATTGGTATGGGACGCTCTGTCACTGTTGATGCCAATAATCAATTTGAATTAAATGGATTGCGGCCAGCATCAGATTATCGCGTATATGTGTGGTCTTCAGAATTGCAGCAATTTTTTTACTATACGATTCCATCAGGTAAGTTACCCGGTGCATACTTGCCAACAACCAGTGCCAGTGCCTGGCAGGCAGCAACAAAGGTGCCGGTTGATATGGATATACTGAACCACATTAATATTTTTATCCATTCAGATCCATTTATTCGCGGCACAGTTTTGGTTGATGGCGACCCTTTGGCAAATCAGTGGGTCAATGCATGGTCCAGTGCCTTACAGGCAGGATTTGGGGCATTTACCGATAGCCTGGGCGTTTATGAAATTGTTGGCCTGTTACCCGAGCATGAAGGCGCACCTGTCAGTTATATCGTTGAAGTACAGGACAGTCCTTATCCCTATCAGGTGTATGACAATCAAACCCAAAGGGAAAACGCCACGCTGGTTTATGTGAATACTGATCATGTGGACTTCAATTTACAGGGCGGGGCTTCCATTTCCGGAACAGTAACCGATTTCAATGGACTTCCCTTAAATCAGGTCACTGTCTCAGCACAGTCTCAAAGCACAGGTGGTCGGGGGGCTACTGTTACTGATGTCAATGGGGATTATATAATTGAAGGTCTGCCGCCAGCCAGTGACTATATTGTTGCTGTATATCCGGTTTACTATCCACTGACTTACTATTCAAACAAAAGCACAAAGGAATCGGCCAATCCGGTAAATGTATCTGGAGCAGGCGCAACAAACATTAATTTTATTCTTCAAAAAGGGGCCATCATTCGTGGATATTTATTCCTTGAAACAACAGAAGAACCTGCACCATCAGGAATCTGGGTCAATGTCTGGTCAGAATCATCACAGACGGGTGGCGATGTTCCCACTGATGCCACTGGCCGATTTGAAATAACAGGACTTGAAGCGGATGCCACTGACTATGTTATTTCAGTAATCACGCCCGATTATGTCCCTTCTTTTTATGCTGAAGATGCCCCCAATCAAACAGTGCATACCTGGGAATTGGCAAAGGGCGTACAACCCTCAAGAACCATCCAGCGCAACTTGATTTTAATTAAGGGCGGTCAGCTTTCAGGTCGCGTTACATTTAATAATGAGGCCATTGATGGCGTTTATATTGAGGCATGGTCTACAGATACCCAGGCATGGCGCTCGGTCCTGAGTACAGGAAATACTTCCGGTGCAAACTATTTAATTGAAGGACTGTTACCTGGAAGTTATCAGGTCCGATTCAGTCATGCCCAGTACATTGATGTCAGCAAAGCGATTAACTTATCTGATGGCAACAACATGTTAGATATGATCCTGGAAAAACCAAACCGACAGATTTCGGGAACAATTCTTGGCCTTGAAATTGGCACTGATGCCACCCTTACTGCCTGGTCCAAAGAAATGAATGTGGCAGAATCCATTAATCTCAAAGGGAATGGATCTCCCATTGACTATCGATTTGATAACCTGAAACCTGGCAATGATTATCGTGTGGAATTTCGATCCACTTACTATCCATTTATTGTGTTCGATAATGCCACGCATTGGACAGATGCCCAGATGATTGATATTTCCAATGGAAATGCCGGTAATATCGATTTTAATTTGCCACCGCCCGGAAGAGCATCCATTTCAGGCACGATCACCTTGCCAGAGATGCCGCAATCAAATACCTCAATCTGGATTGATGCCTATTCAGATCAACTTCAAACAGGCAAGGGAACAGAACTGATTGTTTCAAGTCTACAAATTGACTATCAATTGCATGGCCTGCAAACCGCCAGTGATTATATTGTGAGTGTCTGGTCTGCCAGATATCAGGACCTTTTTTACAATCAGACCAGCAAACGCAGTGAAGCAACCCTTGTGGACACCAATAATGCCAAACAGATTGATTTCATTCTGTCATCAGGCGGAAGAATCTCCGGGTATGTGACTGATACCTCAAAACACCCGGTTTATGGAATGATCATTGAAGCCCAATCAGACCAAACCGGTATTTATTATGGTGTTGTGACTGATGACTTGGGATACTTTCAAATGGATGGTTTAAGTAAGGCATCAGATTATATTGTTGCGGCCCACAATCCAGGAGAATCCATTCAGTATTATGCTGAAAATGGTATGACAATTAATCGAAAAAATGCCGCCTATCTCAACATTGACAACAATAGTATTGCCTTGCAATTATCATTGATTCAAACAGGTTGGATCAAAGGAAAGGTCACTGATGAAACCGGAAAGGCTGTCACTGGAATTTGGGTTTCCGCATGGTCAGAAACCACCGGTACAGGCAGCAGCGCCCACACAGATAATGATGGACGATTTACAATTACCGGACTTCCAGATGCCCTGGATTTTCAGGTCAGCGTGCAATCTGTTGATGGTGCATATATTGATCAAACACGCGGGCCCATTGGGGTTTATGCTGAAAATGTTTTGTTTGTCATGACCAAAGGTTTTACATTCAGTGGTCGGGTTGAAGACATGGATAATAATGGACAACAAAATGTCAGTGTGGTGCTATGGTCGGGTTTATCCAATATTTTTAGAAGTGTACTGACCAACAATTCAGGGGCATTCAATATTCAGGGCTTAAAATCCTCAGATGATTATATTCTTCGGGTGACACCAAAATCTGATGTTGACCTGGCCATCTTTCAAGAAAAGGGGATTCAGTTAAATGGCTCAAAAACCCGCACAATTGTATTGACTGAAGGCATTCGTGTCCAGGGTAATGTTCAGATTCTCGACCGCAATTCAGGCGCATGGGTGAATTACACAAAAAGTACCAACATTTCAGTTTATGCCACAGACAATTCATTTTTGGTATCAGACCAAAGCAAAGCAGATGGCACGTATACCATATCAAATATTCCCAGGCAGTCTACAATTGTATTGCGAGTAACTGCACCTGGATTCACCCCTCTGGAAATATCTTTGGACACCCAGGCGCAAACCAATGAACAGGATTTAAAACTGGTTTCAGGTGCAACAATCAATGGATGTATTAAGGATCAATCCGGACGCCTAATTAAAAATGCCCGAATCATGATACGATCAACTGAAGCTCAGATGGCAGTTACAGGTATCAGCGATAACCAGGGATGTTTTGAAATCGCCGGATTACTGAACACTGTCTTTGATTATGAAATCAATGTACAGGCAGATGGTTACATTGCTCAAAGCAAAGGCGGAAAAAAAGCCGGTGATACTGTCCATTTTACCCTGCACCAGACAAGCCCCCATGCCATTACAGGCCGAATTTTGGATCGTTATCGAAATGTCCCGCCGGATAGTGTTTCAGTCGTTGTTAAATTATTCAAAAAAACAGAAGAAGATTTTGGCGGATATATCGGTAAGACACAAATTGATGAAAATGGATACTTTTCATTTATTGGCCTTGAGGCAGAACAGGTGTATCATATTCAATGTATTGTAAAATTGGCTGATAGCACCGAAATCACACAATGGGCCCTGGATGACAATGGCGTGGGAAGAGAAGGTGCGGATAACTATCTGGCTGGGGATGATTTTGAAATGATTGTGAATGTTGTTTGGGATTAGGATTATTGTTCGTCAGAATATGCGAATATTAACAAAAATGTATGTTTTCATGAACTATTATCTTGAAAAACAAAAGAGTTAATGATATGTAAACGCTTAATTTGAAATTAAACAGGCAATTGGTATATCAAAAACAGGTTGAATGAATAATAATATTAATAAAGGGGAAAAAATGAGCATCTATAGAGAATTTTCTAAAAAAAACTGCTTATTATGGAGTTGTATATGCCTTCTGGCTTTTTGTTTATTGATCATGCCGCAATCGGTTTTGGCTAAAAAGAAAAAATTTCTTCTAAAATGTGGAACAAATATCTTTGCCCCATTTGGTTTCATTGAGAATGGAAAAACAAAAGGTATAGAGGTAGAATTAATGCATGAGGTAGGGCGTCGTCTGGGAATTGATATTGAAATCAATATTTTCAAATGGGCCACCTTACTGGAAAGCATGAGATTTGGTACATTAGATTGCATGTTTGCTGCATTCAAGACCGATGATCGACTGGAATTTATGCACTATACCAATGTACCTGTACATATTTCCTCACTGGTTTTTTATGTGCATGAAGACAGAAAAATGGATTTTAAAGGGAAGATTAAAGATCTAAGCAACAAACGTATTGGTATTGTTCAGGGATTTAAAAATCCATATCAATTTGAAAAAGGTGAGCGGCGGCAAATGTATCAAGTGTTTCGATTGCGCGATTTGGAAATCAATTTCAAGATATTACAAAAACATTGTATTGATGCGGTTCTTGTCAATCGGCATGTGGGTGAATATACTCTGGGTCAGTTAAAAATGGATGGCATATTACCACTATCTGTACCTTTGACTGCAACACCAGCCTATATTACCTTTTCCAAATTTGTAGAAACAAAAGACAAAAAACTGGTCAAAGATCTGTCGTATCTTGTGCCCCAATTTGATGCTGTTTTGTTTGAAATTTTTACTGATGGAACCTACCAGCGAATTTTTAACAAATATATGAATCAATAAACACCATTCATGAAAAGCAGGTTAACATGAGTCAAGATAAATATCGCGTCATATTTAAAGGTGAAATTCAAGAGGGTGTCAGTCCGGATGATGTCAAAACGAAACTGGCTAAAATATTGAAGTTATCTGAAGAAAAGGCGGCAAAATTATTCTCAGGAAAACCGATTATCATCAAAAAAAATGCCAGTGAACAGACCTGTAAAAAAATTCAAGCTGCATTGAAAAAAGCCGGAGCAAAATGCAAGGTAAAAAAAGAAGCCCCGCCCCCTGAAGAAGAACCCGAATTTAAAATTGATGGATTTCAGCCAACCGGAGATCAAGCCTCGGTCAAATTTCAAAAACCTCCTGTAGAACTTCCGGGCATTCCAGCAACGAAAACAACTGTTATATTATTGGCCCTCTTTTTTGGTATTTTCGGCATGCACAAGTTTTACACCAGCAGAAATAAAATGGGCTACCTGTATGTCCTGCTAAGCTGGACTCTTTTACCGATTGTTTTTTCCTTGCTTGATATTTTGTATTATCTATTCGTCAAAAAAGATAAATTTGAAAAAAAATTTCGCGTACTCGGCAACCAGAAACATATGATGCTTGGATTGTTGCTTGCATTAGCACTGATTGGGGCAGAGGTGTATTTAGGAATAACAATTGGTATTCCCAAATATATTGAATATCGTGACAAACGTTTTCATATTGCTGTGGATCATGAACTAAATTATTTCAGGGTGATGCAGGAAGTATACATGATTGATAATAAACGCTATGCTCTCTCATTAAAAGAACTGAAATATAAGCCCAAATATCCTGAAATACGCATGACTCTCGTAGAAGCCACCTCCCAATGCTACAAAGCAGAGGGGAAACATCCCAAATTAAATTATCCACGAACCATTGATTGTCATGGGGTCATTAAAGATGGTTTTGAATTGTTGGAATAAGCGAATCTTATGTGGGTGCATGTACAGGTCAGGGTAAAATTGTTGCCTTGAGCAAAAATCGAAATCATACCTATGTCCGAAACCAATGTAGGGGCGAACATCATAGCCGTCAGGTTAAGGTAAACTCGCATGAACACTCGTTCCCACGCACTGCGTGGGAACGAGTGTAACCTATGTCCAAAACCAATGTAGGGGCGAACCTTATGTTCGCCCGCTGAACAACAATCGTTTGTGAACCTATGTCCGAGGCAATCGTTTCAAATTTATTTTCGAACATAGGTTTGATACCGGTTTTTGTCCGGCGGGCGAACATAAGGTTCGCCCCTACATTGGTTTTGATCATTGGTTTGATACCGGTTTTTGTCCGGCGGGCGAACATAAGCAAAGAAATACAATGAAAAAAGATCAAAAAACGCATCCTGTTTTATTCGTTGGTGCCGGCCCGGGTGATCCGGAATTGATCACTGTCAAGGGACAAAAAGCGCTTCAAACAGCCGATGTTGTCGTATATGCCGGTTCTTTGGTGCCACAGGCGTTATTGGACTGGACAAACAATAAAACACAATTTTTTAATAGTGCTGCCATGAATCTGGAAGAAATAATTGATGTCATGGCAAAAGCATATCAGACAGGTCATCGGGTTGTCCGCTTGCATACTGGAGATCCCAGTCTGTATGGTGCCATTTTTGAACAAATGGCAGCATTGAAAGCGCAAAATATTGACTACCAGATCATCCCTGGTGTAACAGCCGCATTTGCTGCAGCGGCACGCCTGAAAATCGAATATACCATTCCTGGACTCAGCCAGACACTTATTTTGACACGTCTGGCCGGAAGAACTCCGGTTCCTGAGATGGAAAACCTGGAATCCCTGGCCAGACATCAATCATCAATGGCCATTTACCTAAGCATGTCTTTGATTGATCAGGTCGCATCAATCCTGAAGCGGACTTATGGTGAACAGGCCAGGTGTGCTGTTGTATACAAAGTCAGTCATCCGGAAGAACAGATTTTTCATATGCGTATTGGAGACCTTTTACAAAGCGTTATGGATTTAAAAATAACAAAACATGCGCTGATTATTGTTGGCGATGGACTGACTGCCCTTTCGACCGGAGATAACGCGCGGTCCAAACTATATGACAGGCATTTTTCACACGAATATCGAGATTCCTGCTGATGAATGAAAACCAGACACATCCAAACATAAGAAATTGCCGCACCAAAGAAAAACAGATCGCTTTCTGGGCCATTACACCGAAAGGCACGTGTCTGGCAGATTCATTGCGCGGAAAAATTGATCAGATAAGCCTGTTTGTACCAAAAATGCAACAAAATTTTTTTTCGGATGTTGTTGTTTTTGACTCCTTCCGGATCAAATTAAATCAGGTTTTTCATGAATTTGATGGCCATGTGTTTTTTATGGCCACAGGGATCGTGGTGCGGATGATTTCATGCTTGATCCGGCATAAAACAGTGGATCCGGCAGTGGTGGTTATGGATGAAGGTGGAAATCATTGTATCAGTTTGCTATCCGGTCATATTGGTGGTGCCAATGCACTTGCACAAAAACTGGCCTTCTTGTCAGGCGCCAATCCAGTGATTACAACTGCGACCGATGTCAATCACATGTTGGCCATTGATGTGTTGGCATCAGAAAATGGGATGTTTATTGAAAATTCAGATGCCATAAAAAGAATCAATACGTGCTTTCTACAGCGTAAAACTGTTTGGATTTATGACCCATATTGTTTTTTGACAAACGACTTAAAACAGCATGTTACACTTAATGTCAACTCTGTTCAGGAAGGTTTGTTGCATGTCGATGAGCAGGGTAATCTAATGCCAGGCATTATTGTGGATGACCGAACAGGCGATATGAATGACGCTGTTCTGATATTACGTCCTGCCACACTGACTGTTGGTCTGGGATGTAACAGGCATACAAAAGCATCAGAAATTCTCGATTTGTTCAAAACAATACTGAAACAGGAACAACTTGCCATCACGAGTGTGTTTCAACTGGCATCTATTGACCTGAAATCCAATGAACCCGGCATGCGAGAAGCATCCAGAAAATTAAATATTCCTTTGCATTTTTATGACAGCGACACTCTTAAAGCAGTCAAAAACATTCAAAACCCGTCGGAGATTGTCCGACAACATATTGGAGTAAACAGCGTATGCGAAGCAGCTGCAATTCTTTCAGCCAGTCAGGGCAAACTGATTATACCGAAACAAAAGAACAAAAATGTGACCCTGGCAGTGGCCCGCATATCTTGTATATCATCGGGATCGGCCCCGGGCATATAGATCATTTATCACAAAAAGCCGCTCAAGTTTTGAAAACAGTTGATACCATCGCCGGATATTCGGTTTATATTGATCTCATTCGTCCGATTTTATCCGCCCATCAACAAATTATCAGTTCCGGCATGCAGAAGGAAACAGAACGTGTGCAGAAAGCCATTCAAACAGTTCTACGTGGCAGGTCTTGTGCGCTGGTGTCCAGTGGAGATCCAGGCATTTATGCCATGGCAGGACTTGTTTTTGAAATATGCATGACAAATAATATTCAAATGCTTTCAGTTAATGCTGATTTACAGAATATAAACACCTCATCTCAGACAATACGTTTTGAAGTTATTGCCGGTATTCCTGCCTTATGTTCCGGGGCATCACTTCTGGGGGCACCATTAATGCACGATTTTGCTGCAATCAGTTTAAGTGATTTGCTGACGCCCTGGCCCATGATTGAAGCCCGCATTGAAGCTGCTGCCAAAACAGACTTTGTGATTGTCATATACAATCCCAAAAGCAAAAAACGCAGCACGCATATCATAAAGGCCCAGCAAATTATCATGAACCATCGTGCTGAGGATACACCTGTGGGAATTGTAAGAGGTGCCATGAGAGAGAATCAGGAAGTATGTATTGTTCCATTGAAAGACTTACATAATTCCAGAATAGATATGCAGACAACTGTTTTTATTGGGAACAGCCAGACCCAAATGTACTGTGATTTTATGGTAACTCCAAGAGGGTATAAAGATAAATATTCTTTAAGAATGTTTTAACCATGAACCTTGCATGTCAGGTCTTATCAACGAACCTTATCACACAATGCAGGAAATTCTTTTAACAATTTGTCAATCAATTCAATATCAAAATTATCAACCGCCCCTATAATTTTTTGCGCATAATTCTGCATGGAAATCCATTGATGATCCTTTGTCATTTGCAGTAAATTATTGGAAAATGCTTCAATGGAATCCATCTCCATTGCACCAGTCAATTGATGCCACTGGGGGATCAAATCTGTTTCAAGTTTTTTGATTAAATCGTGTTTATTGATAATCGTTTCTGTAATTTCTTCTACATTTTGTCCGGGTGCGTTTTTATCTGTTCTTTTTTTGTCAGCCAGTTTGAAATACCTGGACAATTCTTTAAACAAGACCTTAAAGTTTAAAGGCTTTGGAATAAAAGCATCCATTTGTGCGGTTTTTTTCTGTTCCTGTTCTTCAAAATTCAGACTTGCGGTTAATGCAATAATGGGAATATGATGTGTTTCAGGATCAGATTTGATCATTTTCGTGGCTTCATAACCATCCATCACAGGCATCCGAATATCCATAAGAATCAGATCTGGTAAATATTCCCTGGCAAATAGAACTGCCTGTTGACCATTTTCAGCTTCAATAATATCCAGCCCACATAAACCAAGAGCTTCCTTGATCAATATCCGATTTGATACAATATCATCAACAACAAGCAGTTGTGCCGGTTCAAACATAATCTGGGATATATCAACGCGTGTTTCTTCCGATGAAATCGTATCAGATTTGTCACTGACAACATCAACATCTTTGAATTGAATTTTAAAAACAGAGCCTTTTCCTGGCACACTCGTCACGTCAATCTGGCCATTCATCATTTCAATTAAATTTTTAGAAATGGCCAGCCCCAGGCCTGTCCCACCATACTTTCGTGTACTCTGACCATCTTGCTGTACAAAAGATTCGAAAATATTTTCCTGCTGATCCGGTTGAATACCAATACCGGTATCTTCAATGGCAATAATAAGGTCAATCTTATTTGGAACTTTGATACTGATACCTGTTTTGACTTTAATCCGAATATGTCCTTTTTCTGTAAACTTGACTGCATTGCCAATCAAATTAAATAATATTTGCCGAAATCGGATTTCATCCAATAGAATCCCATGGGGCAGGTTTGGATCCAAATCCAGGACAAAATCCAGTTTTTTTTCTGAAGCTTTCATATAAAAAATCTGTTTGATTTCATTAAGAATTGTGTGTGGATCGACATTTTCATATTGAAGGTGCAGTTTTCCGGCTTCAATTTTAGATAAGTCAAGAATATCATTAATTAACCCAAGAAGGGTCTTTCCAGACATCCGAATGGATTCAAGATAGCTTTTCTGTTTTTCATCGATCAGAAGTGATGACAGCAAATCACTAAAACCGATGACAGCATTCAAAGGCGTTCGAATTTCATGACTCATATTGGCCAAAAATATACTTTTGGCCCGATTGGCAGATTCGGCATCCTCTTTGGCCTGTTTGAGTTCTTCCTCATCTTTTTTGCGCGCTGTAATATCCCGAATAATACCGACAAATTTTCGTTTTTCTTTTAGAATCATTGTGCTGACAGAGAGTTCTGCTGGAAAAATTGCTCCTTTTTTTCGTTTTCCGATAACTTCTTTAGAAAAATTCTTAACAGTACTGTTTTCTGATAAAAGATACTTTTTGATATAAGAATCATGTCTTTTGTTATGAGGTTCCGGAATTAACATATTAATATTTTGACCAACAATTTCAGACTTGTCATATCCAAATATTTTTTCTGCCGCTGGATTGTATGTTTCAACAATGGCCTGTTCATTAATTGTAATAAGGCCATCCAGAACGTGTTCAACGATTGATCGAAGGCTAATTTCGCTCATTTTCAGGCGTTGTGATGTCATTTTTTTTTCATTTATTTCATTTTCAAGTTGTCTGGTCATTTCATATAATTTCATCGTTCTTTCCTGAACCTGTTGTTCAAGGTTATCCCGATATTCACGCAATTGTTCATCTCGAATGTCTAAAGCTTCAGCAAGTATTTCCAATTCATCTCCTGTGCCCAATGGACCGAACTTGTTTTCATTTTTTGACTCTGGATTTCTGGCTTTTTCAACCATGGAAAGAATAGGATAAGACAGGCTGTTTCCCAGTTTTCTGGAAATATATATGGCAAGGATGATGAAAATCAGCGCCAGAACAATTAATTTATTGATTACTTTGAAGACTGGTTTGAAATACTTTTCCTGTAATGTTCCCATTTCTATATGTATATTCAATTGTTTAAGCAAATTAAAAGGCCTGTCTTTACAGGAACAACATGACAGAATATAGTTTTTTTGTTCCTGATAATTATAAGAAAAAATCAGTTTATTATTGGAATAGAGTTTGTAAAAATCTAATTTGTCAGTGGGCAGTATGCGTAAAAACAAATCAATCATATCAATTTCAACAACAATAGCACCTATAGGGGTTTCATAATGCTTAATCGGTACAATAATCAAAAGAGTTTTACCATCCCGGCTGAATCGAATGATTTGTTCTCCAACTTCAAGCACGGGTCGAAGATAGTAAATTCTGTTATAATCCGGAGGATTTTCCTTATTTGAAAAAACCGGATGTCCGGAATAGTCAAGCAATGTAATACTGCGGATACTCTGTAGTTGGCTGAAATAATTAGCCATTTTCTCAAGATACACATCTCGGTTCTCAGGATGGCTGATGCCGCTGATAATAAAATGACTGTTGCTGAAATTGACAATATTTTCCAGAAAATACGACAATCGCATTTCAAGTCTTTCTGTAGTATTGGATGCATTATTGGAAAGGCTTTGTTTTAATTCAGACCTGAGTTCAAAAATCATGACCACTGAAACAGTAGTCAGAACAATAAGCATCATGCCGACCACAGATCCAATAAAAAACCAGATCACTTTATTTTTTAGTTTTCGGGGTGTTTTTTCCATGATATCAGTCAATATTTGATTGATGCGTTACTGGAACAATATATCCATTCAGATCATATTCACAAAGCATAAAGGATGATTGATCCAGGGCATCATGTCGGTCTTTTGTAAAAGGGGGATTGTAGTTTTTGACAACACCATGATAATACTCAATTTCTTCCAATGCGCTTCGTACCGCCTGTCGGTCGATTGTGCCTGCATTTTCTACAGCAATTGCCAGCAGTTTTACCAGATCATAGGCATTGGCTGTCCCAACAGGTGCAAAAATTTTACCCATATGATTGACATCAAACATCTGAAAATACTGTTTGATCAAATATTGTGACCTTTCGGTTTTAGCATTGAAAAAAGAAAAAGATTGAAGAAAACTCAATTGAACACTGTTTAATTCTCTATTGACTTCTTTCCAGAAATGGCCGCCAGTAATCCCCCAATGAGAAATAATGGGAATCTTTTTCAAACGAGATGCCATATTCTTGACAATGAATGTACCCTCAACCGAAGGAGCCACCATGATAATGACATCAGCGCCCGATGATTCAATATTGTCGAGCTGGCCAGTCATATCTTTTTCTCCCCAGTTAAACCATTGAACGCTGACCGGTATTAAATTTCTGGCAGACAAAACTTGAGTCATGCGATGTTCGTTCCCTTTGCCCCATCCATCATTAACCAGCAGCAAGGCAATATTTTGATACTTTTCAAGGGCCTTCTGAATTAAAAATGGGCCGGCAAAGGCATCACGAACAGACACACGAAACACGTAATTCGGAGAATATCCATTATCCACAATTTTGGTGGCAGCGGCCCAGGGATTTAGAAAGACAATTTTTTCCTGATGAACGATATCCAGTAAAGAAAGGGCAATCGGACTGTAAATGCCACACATCACTGCCACCAGATGATCCAGACGACTGAAATATTTCATATTATTCCGCCCCCGGGCGCTGAGTCCGGAATTGTCTTTGACAATCAGACGCAGTTTCTTTCCCAGCAGCCCCCCATTTTGATTGATTTCATTGATGGCAATCTGCATGCCGCGCTTGATGGAAATCCCGGATAAGGCAGACCCCGCCACAAGATCCGCATTTAAACCAATAATAATGTCATCAGTGGTGCCAGGGGGTTGATTCTGATCTAAATAATCTTGAATGTCATGCAACACTTGTTTTCCTTCTTCAATATCAAAGGAGTCAACAACAACCTGGGATGCCTGTTTGAACAACTTTTTTTCCTGGTCTGACAATCGATGTATGTGTATGCCGGATTTTTCAAGAATAGAAATCATCTTTTTTTCATTTTCAATAACGATGTTACGCTCAAACGATGTAATTTCTTTCGCTGTATCAATTAAAATCTGCTGGATATCTATGGGAAGTCTATCAAATATAGCCTTGCTGAATATAAGGGCATAGGCAAGATAGGCATGATTACTGATTGTAATATGAGACTGAACCTCATGAAATTTCATATTAACAATTGTTGCAAGCGGATTCTCCTGTCCATCAACAAACCGATCAGACAAGGCCTGATATGTTTTATGAAAATCAATTAGAACAGGTATTGCACCAAATGCATTAAATTGATTAATGATGGTCTTACTTTTCATTACACGTACTCTAAGCCCATGAAAATCTTGTGGTTTTTGAATGGCTTTGTTTGCAGTAAATTGTTTAAACCCAGATTCCCAGAATGTCATACCAATCAGGCCATAAGGAACTAATTTTTTGAGCAATGCTTTTCCAGGCAAACCATCCAAAATTTCATACGTTTTTTCACGATCGGAAAAGAGAAAAGGAAGATCAAGCACCTGAAGTGCCGGTAACAATGTTGTGAGCTTGGATGTTGGTGGAAGTGCAATGGCCAGCTTACCTGAACGCGCAAACTCAATCATTTGTTGATCGGTTCCCATTTGTTGATTGGGGAAAAGATCAATTTGAACCCTGCCTTTTGTTTTATATTCAACGATATCAGCAAACCGTACTGCAGCCAGATGTTGCGGTGTGCTTTCGGGCATATCGTGGGCGAACTTGAGATGAATCGTTTCAGGCTGGGATGACATATTCTGCTTTTGCGGTACAGTGTTTTTGAATATTGGCATGCCAAAGTAATACACCACCATTAAACTCGCCATTATTGCCAGAATAATAAATATTGACATTTTTGTTTTCATAATATGATTTGTGCCTCTTGTTAAAGGGTGTAAAAGTTGGGAGAAACATTATAAACAAAACAATTCTTTTTTATTAGAAAATATTTTAGATCATGAACATTTTAAATGGGAAAATATTATTAAATTATCTATTCAATTCCCATGCCGGTTGGATAAAAAACTATTCATTAAGTAAGCGATCATAAATTTTCGGGTATATTTAAGTAATTGAAGTAATTGGGGTCAGAGTAATTGGGGTCAGAGTAAAATTAAGCTTAAGTTTGTATACATTAAGCTTGAGATTATAGCTTAATTTTACTCTGACCCCAATTACTTACATGTGTTCGCCCGCCGGATAAAAACCGGTATCAAACCTATGTTCGAAAATGAAGTTGAAACGATTGCCTCGGACATAGGTTCACAAACGATTGTT
>Ga0272440_1000308_pt1 | contig 41181 bp, 29 predicted proteins | sample SSMMMBAug17_FD_192440 | JGI IMG/M metagenome (GOLD analysis project Ga0272440, IMG submission 192440) | Marine sediment archaeal communities from Little Sippewissett salt marsh, Falmouth, MA, United States - SSM-MMB-Aug17 | ecosystem: Environmental > Aquatic > Marine > Wetlands > Sediment ...
TTGTAAAAGGCAACATCTCACTTCATGCAAGGATGTAATCTAAACATGAGGTACCGAGGAACCGGATGAGCGAGTTGTTCACGTCCGGATCTGTGGGGAGGTTGGGGAGTAATTCCTGATTTTACCCTGAAGACTACAAAAAGCGCCGCGCTTTTTATTTCTTTGCTAAACCAAGTTTATAGAACGTTAAACATTCTATTGCTAATCCTTTTTGCTTTTTGTAGCAGCTTACACCTGTTCATTGAACTAAATCGCTAACGTTAGAAACCTTGCCTTCTCGAAAAATTTTTTCACCCCCAAGTAACCATTTCAACTAACAACGATTTGATACAACATACCACTTAAATTATTGTTTCTTAACCTTAGGAATGTTCGAAAAATAACATCCCCATTTATAATGTTTAAACGTTCATTCGTTTTTTGAACTTTGAACCAGGATTGCACTGAAGAAGATGAATAAGGTGAAATAAAGACATTTCAAATTCATCTTTTTCAGTGTAATCATGGTTCAGAAACAAAATGATCTGTTTGCTGTTGCAGCGTATAATGGGGGACTGATTTTCAGAGCTTTCCTTTACAGTTAATACAGAAATATAAGATTAAGTGCCAATTGGATGAGGAGATTTTTCCTTGCAAAAATCGAAGATATCCAGTACTCAATCGAAATATTTTTAGAATCATCAGGAGGTAATGAACATGTTTTTTGAACAAAAAGGAAAAACGAATACAACATCAACGCTCAACATTGCATTTGAACGTGCAAAGGAACTGGGAATTAATGAAATGGTTGTTGCTTCAACAACTGGTGAAACCGCTTTAGAAGCAAATAAGATTTTCAATGATTTCCATATTACTGTTGTGACATATCACTGCGGTTTTCGAAAGCCTTTCGAAAGTGTCATGACACAGGAAATGCAAAACACTTTGGAACAAAAGGGCATGCAAGTTGTTTCTGCAACCCATGCATTATCAGGTGTTGAACGTTCTCTTGCAAAAAAATACCAGGGTGTTTATCCGGTGTTATTAATCGCTGATGTCCTCCGATTGTTTGGCCAGGGGACAAAAGTTGCTGTGGAAATTTCAATCATGGCAGCTGATGCTGGCATGTTGACAGGCAAAGATATTGTTTCCATTGGTGGCAGTGGGAAAGGCGCTGATTCCGCCTTGATTCTCAAACCCGCCAATCAATCTGATTTATTTGACATGAGAATTCGTGAAGTTTTATGCAAACCAAGAACTTTTTAATGATGTATCATTGCAAGCCGAGCATAATCAGAAAACGCTTTTGATAAATAATTGGCAGGGTATAGGATTCAATTGTTATTTGAAAGCCAGTTGAATTAAATTGTTGTAATTCATCTGAATATTTTTGCCCTTTCATGGCAATGATTCGACCCGAGGCCTGAAGGAGCTTTTTTGCAGGCATTGCAAAACAGGTGATATCTGAAAATGCACGAGAAATGATAATATCAAACAAAATATTGGGCTTGAAAAGCTCCAGGCGATCATGAAAAACATGAATATTTTTTGTTCCTAATAAATTTGTCACATATTTTAGAAAATGAACGCGCTTTCTTGATGCATCAACTAACGTAATTTGTTTATGCGGTTGAGCTATTCCCAATGGAATACCTGGAAATCCCCCGCCAGAACCAACATCAAGTATGGATTCATACGCAATGTGGTTTATAAATGGCAGCACGGCTAAAGAATCAAAAAAATGTTTTATCGCAATATCTTGAATGGATGTAATGCGGGTGATGTTCATTTTTTTGTTCCATTGAACAAGCGTATCCGCATATTGTCCGAACTGGTTCAGCTGATCATTGGTCAAATGAAGACCAAGGGGTTTTGTTAAGTTTTTCAAAAAATGATCATCCATTTTTTGAGTGCCTCGGTTTTTTTTTTCTCTGATAGATATCAACAGCACGATTATGCGCTTTTAGGTTGGTTGAGAAATGATGTGTTCCATCTTGTTTAGATACGAAATATAGATAATTGGTTGATTCAGGGTATAACACAGCGCGGATGGAATCCTTTCCAGGATTGGCAATAGGACCATAGGGTAACCCTTTTATGCGATATGTGTTATAAGGTGTTTTTAACTTTAAATGTTTTCGCGTTAGATTACCATTAAAATTGGGAATGCCATATATTACAGTAGGATCACTTTCAAGTCGCATATTGCGTTTTAAGCGATTATGAAAAACTGATGCAATCTTTGGGCGTTCATGGGCTTGTCCAGTCTCCTTTTCCACAATTGATGCTAAGGTGATGGTATCATGAATAGAAAAACCGATTTCCTCGGCACGTTGACAAAGCTGTTGATCGAAAACCTTCCAGAATTTTTTCAACATTGATTTTACAACACGCTCGGTGCTTGAATGCTTTTCAAAGTAATAGGTATCTGGAAACAAATAGCCCTCAAGGCTGTCAGCTTCTAAGCCAAATGAACGCGCTACTCTGGGGTTATTCGCATAGGTCATAAACTCATTTTTGGATATGATTTCGAACTGTTCTAACCTTTCAGCCATTAATGCAATGGTATATCCTTCTGGAAAAACCACACTCGTTAACTCAACATTGCCTGCAATGAGTTGTCTTAAAATATAGTGAGGCGACATACCTGGGGTAAATTTATAGGTACCTGTTTGAATTCGTCGATCTGCTTGTAACAAACGTGAAAGATAATTAAAATATTTTAAATGACTGACCAGGTTAGCATCTTTCAAATTTTTCGCAATTTGACCAAAGGACTCCCCTTTTTTTATGGTAAATTTTTTGGGGTAATGTAAATCGTTTGGTGTATTGGCGTATAAAAAAAATTCACTTGTCAGGCATGCAGCGATGAGTGAGGCCACCAGGAGTGTCAAAACACACAACCATCCAAAAACTTGAAATAAAAAAAAAATTTGAAACTTGTGATTATCCATATTCATGACTATATTTAGTAACAGATAAAATAAAATAAATCAATAATTAATAGGATAATCAAAATGCATAACAAAAAACAAGCAAAATATTATGGGTTTGAACAAGGGCCTATTCGTCCGCCCAGCGAGGCTGCAAGCTTGATGATTCGTCTGACACGTAATTGTCCCTGGAATCGATGTACTTTTTGTCCGGTTTATAAAGAAACATCTTTTTCAGTCAGGCCCATCGATCATATTATTAAGGATATTGATTTGGTTAAATTCCAAATCAATCGTATTCAAAAAAATTGTCAAAATGGAATGATGAATAGTGATATTGCGGCAACACTTTTGGGTCAAACAGAAATGAAGCACAAGGGTGAATTCCACGCTGCATTAAACTGGTTTGTCAATGAAATGAAATCAGTTTTTCTTCAAGATGCCAACAGCCTGATCATCAAACCAGACCACTTAATAGAAATTCTAACCTATTTACGAAAAATATTTCCAAACATTCAGCGAGTGACATCATATGCACGTTCCCATACCATTGCTCGTATCAGCAATGAACATCTGAGAGCCTTTTCCAATGCGGGTTTAAATAGAATTCATATTGGCTTGGAGTCTGGTTCTGATGCGGTTTTGTCTTTCGTAAAAAAAGGGTCTGACAAATCATCCCATATTAAGGCGGGGCAAAAAATAAAACAGGCCGGCATGGAACTTTCAGAGTATATTATGCCAGGGCTTGGTGGAGAGGCTTTGTCAAAAGAACATGCGCTTGAAACAGCCGATGCAATTAATCAAATCAATCCTGATTACATTCGCTTCAGATCATTGGCAATTCCATCATCAATTCCCCTAAGAGAGTTAGTGGATAAAGGAAAGTTTGTCCCCTGTTCTGATATTCAAATCGCACGTGAAATTCACCAGATGATATCCAGGTTCAATTCTATTGAAAGTGTCATTGCCAGTGACCATGTGTTAAATTTATTTGAAGATGTTCAGGGAAAATTGCCAGATGACAAAGCTAAGATGCTATCCATTATTGATCATTTTTTAAATCTTCCCCCAAGAGAACAAATGTTATTTCAAGTAGGACGTCGCCTGGGAATTATTCCTTATTTGTCACAATTAAATCATACTCCTTTACGAAATCAAGTTGAATCGATTTGTAATCAAATGAACATTACCCCTGAAAATGTCAATGCCAGTATTCAGGAAATCATCAAGCGATTTATATGAACAATATAAAAAACTTGATTTGTAAACAAATTTAAGATATTAATTTTTTAAATAGATTTAACCAAAATCAATTGACTCCATAACGAGCAATGCGGAAAAAGGAGCTAACTGACAATGAGTGTGGATCATCAAACGAAAATATTGTTAGTTGAAGATTATTCGTCTATGCGAAAACTAGAATGCAAGGCATTATCTTCTTTATCTTTTGAAAATGTTATCGAAGCCAAAAATGGTGATGAAGCATTGGCTTTGTTAAAACAAGAAAAGGACATCGGATTAATCATTTGTGATCAGGATCTCCCTGAAAAAGATGGCTATGATGTACTCCAGAATGTTCGCAATCAGTCACAGTTTTCCAAGGTCCCATTTTTGATGTTAGCCAATCGTGGTGAAAAGAGAAATATTGAAAAAGCGTACAACTCCGGTGCCAACAGTTTTATAGCCAAGCCATTCAGTCCCAAGGAATTGAAATACAAAATTGAAGAGGCCTTAGGCGCACAACCCAAAGCATCGATGAAAGTTGAGCGTAAGCAAGTGAGTCGTCAATCATCATCAGGAAAAACCCTGATGCGTGTTGCCCATTTGCCAATCACTGACCATATCATTCTGGGTGTTGTTCAACATTTTATGCAGAAAGGGAAATATATTGCCGAACATTTTGAACTTGAAGTGATTCGCATGCCGACCTGGAATGCATTAAGTTATGCTTTAGAAAGTGGTGAAGTTGACGCGGCATTCATTCTCGCACCCATCGCAATGGATCTATTTAGTGTGGGCACGCCCATTAAACTGGTTTTATTTGCGCATAAAAATGGGAGTATCTTTGTCAAGAACAGAAAAGGTGACAAATTTAAAGAACCATTTCAAGATTTCTTTAAGGAAAAAGCCTTTTTAATCCCCCATACAATGTCCATTCATCATATGATCGCCCATATGTTTTTTTCAAATATTGGACTTCAGCCAGGTGCAATGGGTCATACAATTCCTGATGTTCGGTTTGAAGTCTCACCCCTTCCAAAGATGCACGATTTTATCGCTGAGTCTGATGAATCCTGTGGCTTTTTTGTGGCAGAACCATTGGGGACCAAAGCGATTGCATCAAGCCTGGCAGACTTGATTCTATTATCCAGCGAAATTTGGGAAAATCACCCGTGCTGTGTTGTCACCATGCAAGATGAATTTATTCAACAATTCCCAGATGCCGTCTTAGAATTTACCAAATTTATGGTTAAAGCGGGACAATTTGTTGGCGAAAGACCAGGGATTGGCGCTGAAATAGGGGTTGATTTTCTGGACCCAAATCGCGAACAAGGTTTAAAAGTGCCTTTATTAAAAAATGTTCTTTCAGAGCCGTTGGGGATCAAGACGACTGATTTATATCCATCAATTCATGATCTTGAAAAAATTCAAAAGTACATGCACGACCAAATGGGTGTCGGGCAGATGATAGCTCTTAATCAATTTGTTGATCTCACTTTTGCTGACAAAGTTTGTGCAGCGACGCCTGATGCTTTTGCATCAGTTTTGCATGATCGTCCAGGAGTATCTTTAGAAATTTTAAACCGGCAGGCAAATCAGGACCAAAGCATGGCCTCCAAGACAGTCTTGAATCTTGTTGGAAAATACCTGACCCTCTCATTGCAAAATCAGGAATTTGGCATTGAAATTTCAAAAGTACGTGAAATTATTGGAATCATGCCAACGCGTCATGTTCCCAAAACACCAGATTATGTAATGGGTGTCATCAATCTTCGGGGTCATGTCATCCCTGTCGTTGAACTTCGAATGAAGCTTGGCATGCCAAAAGGTCAATATGACGAGCGGAGTTGCATTATTATATTGGATGTCAATGTCACTGCATCAGGTGTGAAAAAAATCGGTGTGATGGTCGATACAGTTGCTGAAGTTCAGGATGTTCGTGCTGAAGACATTGAGGAACCCCCCAGTGCAGGGTTAGGGATTGATTCAAAAAATATCCTGGGAATGGCAAAACTGAACAATGAGGTCAAAATGTTATTAGATATTGATCAAATCCTGGGAGAATAAATACAGTTGCAAACAAGTGATGCTTTTTTGTAATGGAGTGAATGATCTGTATGTGTAAAACGAATATCAGGATTCTCGCAATCCTATTGATATGTATTTTTCTATATACTGGCTGTAGTGATGATGAATGCACAGTGCATTTTACAATTGAAGGTAAAGGAACCATTTCATTAAATGATACTCAATATGATAGCGATGCATCTGTCAAATATGAAATTAATGAAATTGTTTCTGTTAAATACAACAATTCATATGATGATTGGGAATTTGAACAGTTCACAGGAGATCTGACCGGCACATCCAATTACAAAACCCTGACAATGAATTCAGATAAGCATTTTACAGCCATTTTTTCGTTAGAAAATTCTGTTGAAATTGATGGCTATGTCTATGATTCAAACAATGTCTCACTTCAAGGCGTTATTGTGACATCTGGATCTGGCTCTAACCAGGTTACTGCAACGACAGACTCAAATGGTTTCTATTCAATGAGTAATGTGCCGGTCCCAACAGATAAAAAAGTATATTTATATTTTGAAAAAGATGGCTTTGACATTCAATCTTACTATTTTTATAAAGAAAAGGCTGTTGTGTCCCTTAAGAGTATCAATTTGCTAAGAAACTATAATTTGATAGTCCTCAACAACTTTTACAACAATGGCAGCACAGCTCCTATTCCAGCCATATATACGATAACAGAAAATAAGGTTCAAACATTATCTGCATCCCACGATGATACACTCACTTTTGATAAATGGTCAGGCAATGTGCCAACTTCTGAAGATGCTTTTTCTGACACGATTTCTATCACAATGGATCAAAATAGAATTATATCCGCCGATTTTTTACAATATACAACCTACGCGATTCAGGTAAATTGGGATGATCGTCTTGGAACAGTTTCACAAACACCTGATGGCATCACTCATGTTCAAGGGAGTTTGATTCAGTTGTCCAACACGCCTGAGGATGGGTATGTTTTTTCACATTGGTTAAATAATCAAGGACAGACATTTAATACGAAAACCATATCATTTTCATTAAATGAAAATGTCACATACACGTGCGTTTTTAATAATATTTTTTACCAATTGACAGTCAATATGATTGGTGAAGGTGCTTATAAAATTGAGCCTGAATCTGACACACATCTTTACATAAAGGATACGCCTGTTACACTCACTGCCATACCCGCAATGGGATGGATTTTTCGACGATTCCAAGGCAGTATTAGTAGTTCATATCAACAGGCTCACTTGATAATGGATTCTAACAAAACAGTGACGCTTGTTTTTGAATGCCCAAATGCAACATTTTTGGGGCAGGTAACACAAGCCTCATTCGGTGATGGGCTTGCGAATACAAAAGTCTTTTCCGGAAATCAATCTACTGTAACAGATGCAGATGGTTACTTCATACTAAAGGTCTGTTTGCCTGAAAACTCTGATCGAATGACTATTTTATTTCAAAAAAAAGGTTTTTGCCTGCACTCTGCGACATATTCAGTATATGATCAAATTGAGATCAATGTTTTTCCTCAGTTGAACAGCTCCTGTAATTTGCTAACCTCAATTATTCAAACCCTGAAAATTCTCACAGGTCAATCATCAGAAGGCATAAATTTTGATATTGATACCAACAATCGGTCAGATTTATCTGAAATTATTTTTATGTTGAATCACCTGGCTGAAAAATAAGAAACGTTCTGAAAATAAGGTCCCTATTTATAGTGTTTGACTGTTCAAGAATTAAACATCAATAAGATGAAATAAAGATACTATAAATTCATCTTATTTCATCTTTGTCAGTGTAATCTAAGGAATAATTAATAGAATCAAATCATTTGAGGATCACAATAGTTTAAAAAAAATGAACCATGGAACTTATATTCAAAGCTTTCCTTCAGAAGGTTCACCTCAGGCATATTCAGTTCCAAGAATGCACGTCTTTAAATTGTCAAAAAATTGGTAATAAAAACTTTATCAACAGTCCCATTAATCAGTATGTAGTTGATATCTTTTACGATTCTCTTTTTGATATCTTCGCCGGATACATATTCTTCATTGATATTGGACTCAAATATACGTTTTAAAATGCCATAAATGGCACCTCTGACAAAGGTTTTACGATCCTGAATTTCCTTAAAGACTTTTTCATTCGATGTTTTCACTGAAACACTAATATCTACATATGTTTTTGATTTAGCTTCTGGCAATAAAACGATAAATGAATTAAAATTCAATGTCAGTTCAGGATACATGAGAATGAGCGGTATCGCTGAGCGATAAACAATGGGCTTTTTTCGATTGGATATGGGAGCTTGAACGACCTCCTGTTTACCTTTTTTGTTCGTTTTGGTGAGGGAATCTTCTACCTCAGATTTTTTTTCTGCCGAGCCGGTTAGCGGATCGGTTGTCGCCAGGGAAACACCATCCTCTGTTTCAGTTAAACCTTTGATTTCTGGTGCAATTCTATAGCGATACAAAACCGGTGTGTTTCTCAAGTTGGGCGTTAATGGTTCAAGGGGGTTGTTAATTGTTTTTCGAACTATTCTTATATTTTCAGTCAATGCGGTTTCGATACTGATTGTATTTAATGTCAATTCTGTATATGAGGTCGATACACTTCCTGAGTTTATTGTTAATGCTGTTAAAAAGTTTGTTCCACTGGTTAGTGATTCTTGAGAATTGCTTGCCCCATAATGGGTCAATGCATATTTGTTTCCTGATGACGTCAATGAGTGCTGGCCTGTGGATGTCATGGACTGTTGGCTGACACTTAATGTCATGCTAGCAGGAAGCGTTGCGCCTAATGATATTGGAGTTGGTTGTGTCGGAATTGTTGTTGATGTTGTCGTTGTTGCAATGGGAGCATGCCAATTGTCTGCGATCATTTCTGATGAAGTGCCATAAAATAAATAATAGACACCCGCTAGCCCTCCGGAAATAATAAGAATAAATAGAAATAACAAAATGAATATTTTTTTTAATGACACCTGATCGTCAGAATCTTTTTTTCGTTCGACGACTTCTACTGAAGAATTCAAATCAGGGTCAAAGTCCACATATGGATCGGAATCGTTTGAATTAATTTGATCTGCCATTTTTGACTCCATTACAATTTAGTCGAAATAAGTTTTTAATTTTACCCTTAGCTTGACCACGCATTGTGTATGGATTTGAGAAATGCGCGATTCGGTTAAATTGAGAACATCACCAATTTCTTTTAGAGTGAGTCCTTCATGATAATACAGCGTAATCACTTTTTGCTCTTTTTCAGAAAGCTTTTTGATCCCATCAGCAACAACATGTTTAATCTCAGCAGTGAGGGTTTCATCTTGAGGCGTAACATGTGAGGGGATAAAATTGACATAAGATTCTTTAGAGTCTGTAAAGTTTTGATCTCTTATTGTCTCATCAAGGCTGAGCAAATCAACGCTACGCGCCTGGTTGAGTAGAGTATAATATTCTTCTATATTGATTTCAAGCTCTTGAGCGATTTCCTTATCTTCAGCAGGGCGTCCCATTTGACGTTCAACTTTTTGGACACATCTTTCCATATCCTGAATTTTTTTTCGAACCGACCGGGGAATCCAATCTAAGCTTCTTAAACCATCTAAAATGGAACCTCTTATTCTAACTTCAGCATAGGTTTTAAACTTGACATTTTTTTCTGGATCGAACTTACTGATCGCATCAAGTAAGCCCATTGTACCGCAACTGATCAAGTCATCCAATGATACATTGGGAGGAACTCGCATGGCTATACGGCCTGCAATATATTTTACCAATGGTGCATATTTGCGGACCATTTCCTCACGTTCTTCTTCTGAAAAGGTAGATTCCTTTTTTACCTTTTCATATTTTTTGTTTGATACATTATTCATAATTGAAGATTCGACATAAACTTTTTCCAGAAAAAACTCAATGTGTTCACCTTAGAGTTTTCCTGGCCTTCATCCAGCATTTTTCTAGCCAACTGAATGAATTGTTTTGCAGCTATACATTTTGGAAAGCATAAAACCACTGGCATTTGCTTTCTAACCGATTTTTGAATATGTTCATCCCTGGAAATATACCCCAGGTAAGTCAATTGAATATCCCGCAAGTATCGTGACAAATTACTGTGAATATTATTAAACACGGCTTCAGCCTCACGCTGGTTCCTTGCCATGTTGACCAATAGCTGAAAATCCTTTGTGCCATACTCCTGATACATCACTTTAATCAGGGCATAGGCATCTGTAATAGAAGTAGGCTCAGGGGTAGAGATAACGATTCTTTCTTCAGCAGCCATATTTAAATAAGTTATATTGGTACTAATTCCTGCGCCTGTGTCAATCAAAAAAATATCAAACGCCTGATCAATCGTGTCAAATTCGTTTAATAGTAAGAGTCGTTCACCTTCAGATAGATTAGATAATTTTTGCAGTCCTGACCCCCCGGGAATGATTTTGACATTTTCAGGACCGGTTTCAATAATTTCTGCTAATGTTTTTTTTCCAGAAATGACATGTTGAATATGAGACTTTGAACGAATTCCCAATAACACATCTATATTGGCAAGCCCAAGATCTCCATCGAAAATCATCACTTTTTTGTTTAATTGACTGAAAGCAATTGCAAGGTTTCCAACAACATTGGTCTTGCCAACGCCCCCTTTTCCACTTGTAACAGCAATAACTTTTGGTCCTGAATTATTTGTAAGGGAACTTCCTGCTTTTCTTAAATCCCAGACATCCTGGGAGTATTTTTGTATTAAATTTCTCAATCCACTCGCCTGATCCACTTCACTCTCCTGCACTTACTAAAATAATAGCCGAAGCACATCCATCTTTGATGGTGTCATAATGTCTTCCGGTACCCGTTGACCGGTTGTAATAAAAGATATGGGCATTTTTTGAGAAATCAATTGATTTATTATAACACCCCGCTGTTGTGTTTCATCAGTTTTGGTAAATATATATGTGCTGTAATCCAAATGCTTAAAATTTTTTGCCACGCGTGCCATTTCTGTTTCATGAATACCAGCATTGATAAGTAAGTGTTTTGTAATCGGACGACTGGCAATCAGTTTTTGTAACTCCTGTATGCGATTATAGTCATAATGACTTTGACCGGCAGTGTCGATCAAAATAACATCTTTGTCTTTCATTCGATTTAAAGCAAACGCTAGCTCTTTTTGATTAAATGCCGGCAAACAAGGAATTCCCAAAATACTGGCATAGGTTTTGAGTTGGTCCAGTGCTGCAATGCGATAATTATCAATAGAAATAAAACCGACCTTTTTCTTTTTTAGCAAAAATTCATTGGCTGCTATTTTTGCAACTGTTGTTGTTTTACCAACACCTGTAGAACCAATAAAAGCGGCAATGACCTGTTGATCTGTTTCAAAGGGATTGGATACTTCAATTTCTTTCAGTATTTCCTTTAATACTCTTTTACGAATTTCTTTGGCATCAGATGTTGTTTCGTTTTGAAAGATGTCAGATTGTTCCAAAAATTTTCGAACATTGTGCTCATTGATTCCGCATCTGATAAGCCTTCCAAAAAGACTGATGGCAGCCGGAACTGAGCGAAAAGCATCAGAAAGAATTCCAGAGCGGTCCATAATAAACATCATTTCTTTAATACTCATCAGTTCAGATTTCAGCGTTTTTATCGTATCTAGAGATTGTTCACTTTTATTAGTATGATCATTTTCAACTGCATCTTTTTCCGGTTCAGTATTTGGCATTGCGGTGATTTCAAAATATTCAACATAGCGATTATCATGTGTCAATCGATGTTTTTTTTCAGTAGTCAAAATCAATGCCTCAGGGCCCATTTCTTTACCGACCAATCTCATTGTATCAGTAATCGTATTTCCCTGAAATTTTTTAACCTTCATACTTTAAGCGAACCTTTCCCAGCGACTTAAAACGCATATTGCTCAATAATTCCGCCTGTGAAAATACCATTAACGATGGCGCAAATTGTTCGACCATTTTTCTAAAATGCCTGCGTAAGGTTGGTGAACATAAAACAATAGGTTGAAATCCCATAGCCATGACATTTTCGGTTTCCCTGCCAATCGATTCCATTATTGCATTGGCAACTGTGGGGTCAACACTGAGATAAGATCCATGTTCAGTATGCTGTATACTGTTCAACAAGACTTCTTCAACATCCTGTGCCATTGTAATAACAGGCAATGTGCCATCATCGGATAAATGGGGTGTCACAATTGAACGTGCCAATTTTTGACGAACATATTCAGTGAGCAACTCTGGATCTCGGGTCATCCCTGCATAATCAATCAACGTTTCAACAATTGTCAGTAGATTTCTGATTGAAACACTTTCTTTAACCAGATTTTGTAAGACTTTCTGAACAATTCCCAGTGGTAAAATTTGTGGATCAAGATCTTCGATTACTTTTGGATATGATTTTTTCAACGTATCTAATAAGTGTTGAACATCCTGTCGTCCTAATAATTCATCTGCATGCATTCGAATAATACTGGTGATATGTGTTGCCATTACAGAGGAATTATCGACCACTGTGTAGCCTGCAAATTTTGCTTCCTCTCGCTGGTTTGAAGGTATCCAGATTGCTGGCAGATCAAATGCAGGTTCTTTTGTTTCTATACCTTCAAGCTTTGATGTAATATCTCCAGGATCCATCGCTAGTAGGTGATTCATCATCAGTTCAAACCGGCCAACTTCAGAATTTTTAATCATCACCCGATATTCACTGGGTTTCAATTTAAGATTATCTCGAATATGAATGGGTGGTATTACCATCCCCATTTCAATTGCAAATTGACGTCTGATGGATCGAATACGATCCAATAGCTCACCATCCTGACCTTTATCTACCAGAGGTATGATACCATAACCAACTTCCAGCTCCATCGGATCAACAGACAATAGATGCTCGACCGCCTCAGGGCCATCTTCAGCAACTGCAGCCTCTTGCCTGGCTGATTCTTCCGCTTCAATTTCTTCAGCTTTTGCTTCCTGTTCAGCAGGTCCTTCATGGGTCAATAAATAGACACAACCAGCCAGAATCAAGCCCAATGAAATAAATGGCACATGTGGCAAGCCAGGAATGAGTCCAAACGCAAAGATAACTCCAGCTCCCATATAGATTGCTCTGGTGTTCGTGAACAATTGTTGCTTGAACTCCATACCCATGGTATCTTTTGAAGCTGAACGACTCACAAGAATACCGGTAGCCGTTGATATTAACAATGATGGAATCTGTGAAACAAGCCCATCACCAACAGTCAAAATTGTATATGTTTGAGCAGCTACAGCAGCAGTCATATCCTGCTGAAGTATGCCAATAATAAAACCACCAATAATATTGATACAGGTAATAACAATGCCCGCTATGGCATCACCGCGAACAAATTTTGAAGCCCCATCCATTGCCCCATGAAATTCAGATTCTTTTTGGATATCTTCACGTCTTTGCCGGGCTGTCGGCTCATCAATAAGACCGGCGTTTAAATCGGCATCAATGGCCATTTGTCTTCCAGGCATACCATCCAGTGTAAACCTGGCTGCGACTTCTGCAATACGAGTGGCACCTTTGGTAATAACAATAAAATTAATTGCAACCAAGATAATAAAAATGATCAAACCCACAACATAATTACCGCCGACAACAAAATCGCCAAAGGCTGTTATCACCTGACCGGCATCTGCATAGAGCAGAATTAATCGGGTTGTGGCGACATTTAAAGAAAGGCGGAACAATGTCATAACTAGTAACAGAGAAGGAAAAATAAAAAATTCAGTGGGTTTTAGCACATACATACAGGTTATCAAGACAATCACAGACAATGTGATACTAATTGATAACATAAAATCCATTACAAAAGTAGGCATGGGTATGATCATAATGACAAGAATCCCCACCATGCCAATGATCATAATTGTATTTTCAATATCAAGATCTATGTTGTATTTTTTTTTAAGTGTTTCAATCATAATTTTTTCAAAAGCTTAAGTAGCCAATCAGCATTGTTTAGATGAATATTCGAGTTTTTTCAGCGTTTGCGTCTTTAATGGTATTCCTTATGTGTTTCCTGGTGCAAGCCGAAAAAAATGTTCTATTCAATTCGAAAAATAACTCATCGGATACTGATTTCTGTTTTTATTGTTATTGACAGTTCTTTATATCAGAAAAACTCAGCCAAATTTTTTTTTGGAGTTTCTTTATTCAGTTTTCTGAATGTCAAAATTTAGGGTGAATGTAACGTCTTTGATTTGTTATGTCAACTGCTTTCATGCCAATTTATCATTAAACCTTACCTTTTAATCGATACACATACGCCAGAACTTCTGCAACAGCCTGATATAAAGTGGTTGGTATTTCGCTACCAAGTTCTACCATCCTGTATAGATTTCTTGCCAACTCAACATTTTCAACAACAGGAATATCATGTTCTTTGGCTTTCTTCTTGATATTTTCAGCCACCTGTCCCGCACCTTTTGCGAGAACAGTTGGTGCATTCATGGCCACGTTGTCATAGCCTAACGCAATTGCAAGATGAACAGGGTTGGTAACCACAACATCAGCCTTTGGCACATCCTCCATCATTCGTCGCATGGCCATTTCTTTTTGAAGCCCTTTTATTCTAGATTTGACCTGTGGATCACCTTCTGATTGCTTATTTTCATCCTTTATTTCCTGTTTGGTCATTTTCAGATTTTTTTCATGTTCATACATTTGATATGAATAATCAATAATCGCAATGAGAATCATGAGCATGCTGGTCCACAAAAAAATTTTAAACATAACAGACAAAATATATAAAAAGATCGAATTAATTTCCATGTCGCCGAGGTTGATCAGATAGGGCATTTCACTTCTGATCACCAGGAATGCGATCCAGGCAACAAGGGTCAGCTTTGCAATGGATTTGAATAATTCAACAAGCGATCTTACAGAAAACAATAATTGTTTTAAACCGGAAATCGGGTTAAACTTTGATAATTTGGGCTGAAGCGCTTTCCACGTTACCTTGACCCCACCGACTTGAATTGCCTGCACGATAAACGTGACCATAACAATTAACAAAAAAACCGGTAGTAAGGTAATGATATAGTCTTCAATATATCGTTTTGTTAAAGCAAGAAAATCTGCGTCGGTAAAAGAAGGGTCCGACCAAACCTTAAACGCGTCATGAATAAAATATTCAAGGCGACCATATAAATAAGTTCCAAAGATATAAAGAGAAGCCAACCCTGACAAAAGCACCGCAACATTACCAACTTCAACACTTTTTGCAACTTGACCTTCGTCTCGAGCTTCTCCTCTCCGCTTACCGGTAGGTTCCTCGGTCTTTTCTTCGCCTGTTTCTGTTTCAGCTGGCATATTCCTCCAATTGGTTTAGATCATCATTCGCATCAAATTATTCATCATTGGAATAAACGTCCGGAGATAGTCTTTCAAATAAATCAGGATCAGTTGTAACGAAACCCCAAAAAAGAAAAGCCCTACTGCAATTTTCAAAGGTAATGCAACGATCAATACATTCATTTGCGGTGAGACTTTCGCAGTCAAGCCAAAGCCCACATCAACAAAGATAAGCGCAGCTATTGTTGGCGCTCCCACTTTTACAGCAAGGACAAATAATTGCGATGCTAAGGTCAGTACAGGATTGTATAGATCTTGCTGCAAAGATACCTGGCCAAATTGAATAATATCAAAGCTACTACGAATGGATAATATCAAAAAATGATGACCATCCAACAATAGAAAAACAATTAGTGCAACCCAATAACCCAATTGAGAAACCATTGATGATTGAATACCGGAATTGGGGTCAAAAATAGTCGCTATGGCAAAGCCCATTTGTAAGCCAGCCATCTGACCAGCCATTTGAATACCCATAAAAAAAACATTGACGATGATTCCAAGAATTACACCGACAATCAATTCACATAAAACAATAAACGCAAATTGCCATGCTGTTTGTGGAAATAAAGCCGGATCTGGTAAAACCACTGGCAACATTGCGATGCTTACTGATAAAGCGATACCTGCTTTTATCACATTAGGCACTCGCTTCGCACCAAAGATGGGCATCATAAATAGAATGACACTCACCCGAAGCAGTACCAGTAAAAATGATTTGAACATATCAGCGCTAAGGCCTAAAATCTCCATAGTCTCCTTAGCTCCCTAGCGTATAAATAATGGAATTTGTGAAATACAATATCGGGTAAACGATATCAATCGTTCAAGCATCCATGGAGCAAAAAGCATTAAACCTAGAAATACGGCTAATATTTTTGGAACAAATGTAAGTGTCATTTCCTGAATCTGAGTGGCTGCCTGAAATATACTGACCATAATACCGACAATCAGTCCTAACCCCAGCATTGGCGCAGCAATGAGTATAACCATCTTCACTGCTTCTTGTCCAAAACCGATAACAAATTCAGGTGTCATCGTTTATTTCCTTTTTTATAATTGTGCTTTATGTATGGCCACTTCACGCGCATGGTTCTCAGCTTTTTTTTGTTTTGTCTCAGCACGTTTTTTTCAATTAAAGCCTTTTTTTGTGCCTCTGTGCATTTTTTTTAGCCTCTGCTCGTTTTCGTTTCATTGATGTGCTTTCTTGCCCCGAATACAAAATGCGTCCACTATGGTCATACCATCTTAAACCGTCAGCTTCCATATTTTCATAAATTCCAGAATGAACTTTCAGGCCAATATTTAAGGCATCAAACCATACATGTTTGTCATTTCCTGGTATTGAAGTTGTAGACAATGTATGTTTTAAAGGGTTAAATATAACATAATATTTGATTCCTAGTCAAACTGTTGATGATAATAAAATTTCTCATCAAAAGAATTTGAGTAAGTTTGCAGATTCATACATCCATATATATCGTCGCCTTGATCAGCCTTGATCAGTAGGCATGTCGTCAGATATTGTGCTGGAATAAGGTTGCATTGCTTTTCTCCATGATTATATATCTTAATGAGTGACAAAACTGTCAACAAGAGATTGAGCGATTAAACTCCACCCATCAACCAAAACAAAAAGCATCAATTTAAATGGCAAAGAAACCATAACTGGTGGTAACATCATCATCCCCATAGAAAGTAAAACACTTGCAACCACCATGTCAATCACCAAAAATGGCACGTAGATAAAAAAACCGATAATAAAAGCTGTCTTTAGTTCACTGATGACAAAGGCGGGTATCAGAACCATTGTGGGCACATCTGCTTTATTATAAGGTTTGTTATGGTTGGACATTTTTAAAAAAAGCCCCAGTTCTTTTTTTCGTGTTTGAGAAAACATAAATTCTCTGATGGGGTCCATCGCTTTTTCAATTGCGATTGTAGTGGTAATTTCTTCTCGAAGATACGGCTGCAGCGCATTATTGTTTACTTTTTCCCAGACAGGCATCATAATATAAAATGTTAAAAATAAAGCCAGGCCAACAATTATCTGATTGGGTGGCATGGAATGAGTTCCCATTGCCTGTCTTAAAAACGAAAGTGATGCCGCTACGCGTACAAACGATGTTAATAAAATTAAAAGACTTGGTGCAAGTCCAATAACAGTAAGTAAAGCAATAATCTGAAGTAATATTGACACTTGCTGTGGGTCATCGGTTTGAGTCACACCTATTTGAATGGATGGTAGTGGAATGGTATTTGCTGCATAAGCATTTGAAAGGCTGCTTAGACAAATGAATATGACAAGCAGCCAAGAGTATTTCCCGAAGATTTTCATAGTTCGGATTGCACCTGAGAGACATTATTGGGGTTATTATTGGATTTACTCAACCGATGATCGGTTCCAGTCAATTGATTCTGTTCGAGTCCACCTTCAATCATTTTAGATGTGCTCAGCTTGTTTTCTCTCACAGGTGTTTTGTCTTCCTCAACTGTTGAGATCGGGTATTTTGATATACAGCTGATATGATCTGTCGTGACACCCAGAACTATTCGTTCCTGCATGACATCCAGAACCATGACTTGTTTTCTTGGGGCGATATTAAAAGATGATACCAGCTTTATATGACATTGTTCTATCCCCCCTTTTTGCGTCAATCGCTTGAGTGCATAGAGAAATGCCAGCATGACTCCAAGGACCACACATAGCATGGCAAAAGTTTTACTGGCAGTGTACCAAAACTCCATTATTTAGCAACTTCAGGCATTGTATCAATTGGGTTAACGATATCAGTTAGCCGAACGCCGAATTTTTCATTCACCACAACAACTTCACCCCTGGCAAATAATTTCCCATTGACATAGATATCCATTGGCTCACCAGCGAGCTTTGATAATTCAACAATTGATCCATTAGACATCTGAAGTAATTCGCTGATTACAATTCGACTTCGCCCCAATTCAACAACGACTTCGAGGGGGATATCTAGTATGAAATCCAATCCTCGTGTCCATTCATCATCATCACCGCTGGCAACTTCGTCTTCTATTTCATCACTTTGAACATCTTCGTCTATTTCCTGGCCTTCGAGTGTATCATCAATATCCATGATATTTCCTCACTAATTTATAAAATTATTGTTATTATGCGAATTATTGAACAATAAAATCAGTCAAGTATATTGTCTGTATTGTTCCAGTTCGCAATACATTGCTAATTCTGCTGATGAGTTCATGCTTAAGCTGCTTTTTGCCTGCCAGAGTATTGATTTCCTCATATCGTTTATTCATGAGTACAAACAGAATAATGTCTCGCACTTGCGGATTTCGTTGTTCAATTTCATCTAAAACGTCCTTTCTTCTTACGCCGAGTTCGATATTCACTTTTAAATAATGCTTGGATTCTTGATCTGCCAGATTAACAACAAAAGGTGCCATTGAGAAAAAGAACTCTTTTTGCTCATCAACGATTTCTTTTGAGGCTTCTGCTGCTTTAATTGCCTGTATTTGTTTTTCTTCTTTACTCAACTGAGGCGGTGGTGGCTCAGCCAAAAGAACTTTCCATACGATGATCCCGATTGAAAGTAAAAGCAATAAAGCCAATACGCCAATTATAATAATCAGCAATTTATTGGACGACCCACCACTCGGCGAACTGTCTTCTGACTCAGTCGTTTCTTCTGTTTCTTCTTCTGCCATCTTATGTTTCCTTTCACTCAGAATAAGTTATCGAATAAACTTATCTGTTCACTTTTGTCTTTTCAGAATAATTTCTACGCGTCTGTTTTTTTTTCTTTCGTAAAATGTTTCGCCAGATGTAAGTGGTTTAACAGAACCAGCACCACCTGTCGAAAATCGGTTCGGATCCATGCGTTTGACATTAATAAAATAGTCTTGAACATTCAAAGCCCGATACAAAGATAACTCCCAATTGCTCGCAAATCGACTTCGACCGGGGGTAACTTGATCGGTATGGCCAATAATTAAAAGATCGTTTGATACTGAATTCAAAATAAAAGCGATACGATCTAGTGTTGGATACATGGATGGCTTTAAACCTGCCTGTCCGGATTCAAACAGAACATCGGCTTTCAAACCAATCACATAACCTTCTTGATTTTCATACAATTCATAGTTACTCTCAGTCGTGCCCCATTTATCATTAACTTCTGCAGATTCCCCCTCGCTCATTAATTCCTTAAGCATTGCATAGCTAACAATGAGCATGGCATCTTGTGCGCCGTTGTCTTCCAGTATTCCAGATGTTTGTTTTGCCTCCGGAAATAGGAGAGCACCAATTCCGCCTCCTTTTCCAACCGGTTGAAAGATTGCTTTTATCGCTGCAGTATCCATTGAACGCATTGTGAGCAACATCACAAAAAAAGTCAGTAGCAACATTAACAAATCGCCAAATGTTACCATCCAACCTGTCGGGTCTACACTATCATCAGGGGGTTTTTCTTTGTTTTTTGCCATATTAAGTTATCCACCAAAAATATCAAAGACAAATCGTTTGAACATAAAAAAAGAAGAAGGCTCTTTTTCGTACAGCGCTTTTATTTTATCTCTCAAGCTAAGGTCAACCATAATATCCAGTCTACGATTCATTGCCCGCGTTCTTCGGGTTTCATTGCTGGCAATGGGGTCATATTCAGCTCGACCATATGCAGATACTCGCATGGGATCCAAATTGGCTTCTTCAACGAAATATTGATATAGTTTTAATGCTTTTAATGATGATAATTCCCAGTTTGAACTGACTGCCTTTTCTTCAGCCGGTCGACTATCTGTGTGTCCGGATATTTTGATAATATGATCATCTTGTTTGATAATCTCGCATAGCTTATTTAAAAAAGGTTTTGATGATGGTTTAATTTCATATGTGCCTTCAATAAATATTAAGTCATAAAGCATGCTGATAATAACACCTTCGGATGTTACCCGAATCATCACTTTACCAGATGCATTTTGATCCAGTCCAACAATCTTGTGCGTTCGAAGACTGGTGTCATTTGTCATGGGTTCGACAAGAAAATTTGGAGCGGTGTTGCTTGTTGCGATTAATGAACCGCCACCTGAGATGGAACTGAATGCACCTTTTACTGATCCCATCACCGCTTTTGCTCGCTTTTCATCTTCATCTGCTAGCGTATTTAAAACGATAAAGAATGCCAGAAGTAAAATAAACAAGGAAACCAATAAACCCCTGGCAATCCCAGCAGTATCTGCTTCTGGCACAAATTTCTTTTTTTTGGCCATTTCAAATTTCCTGTTTGATCATGGCTGACAAAAATCCAATATTTCGTCTATGTCTTCAATATGATAATCTTGAAGATTTATATATACATGTGTGTCAACCTGTTTCAAGAATTTTCAAGTATTTCCTGAAATAATGAAAGCCAAATTAATACGTCCTACTATACTTGTTTTGTCAGATTATCATTGGATACAAGGTATGTAATAAGGGACGTTCTAATCTTAACTTTTCAAAGCTATTCAATAAATGTTGTACGTTCTGAAGGTGGCAGATACACTGAAAGCTTTTGTTCAACAATTCTTGGATTTTCCCCATTTGCCAGCCCGATAACACCTTCAATGATAATTTCTCTGACAATCGCCTCTTTTCCACTGTACATTTTTAGTTTTCCTGCAAATGGAAGACAAATCATATTTGCCATAACTGATCCATAAAATGTGGTCAATAGAGCAACAGCCATTGCAGGTCCAATGGAACTGGGGTCATCCATGTTTTGAAGCATCTGTACAAGTCCAATCAATGTACCAATCATGCCCATCGCCGGTGCAAACGTTCCCATTGCAATGAACATATCTGAGCCCGCTTTATGGCGACCTTCAAGTGAGGCCAGTTCAGATTCTAATATTTCACGAATTGCCTCTGGTTCGAGACCATCAATCGCAAGCCCTATGCCTTTTTTCAAAAATTCATCACTTACCCCTTCAACATCACCTTCCAATGACAGAATGCCCTCTCGACGCGCTTTTGTTGCAAATTCAACAAATTGCTTAATCACTTCCTGAGCAGATGCACCGGTTGCAAAAATGACCTTTTGTGCAATGGAGATAAGACTGATCACCTCTTTTAGTGGATAGTTGATCATGATCACGCCAAATGTGCCACAAACAACAATCAAAATAGATGGAATATTGATAAAAATTGTTAGTGGTCCACCCAACATAATAGCTGAGAGGACCAGGCCAAAGGCTGATACCATGCCGATAATCGTTGCAATATCCATAGTATTCCCCTGAAGATATTCTTAAAAACAGAATGTTAAAGTTGTCTCCAAATATCAAATTTTTTTGAATCAATCAAGCTTTATCATCAATTTTATTTGAAATCGAGCAATTTTTTTTTAATTTATTCAAAAGCTTGATATCTGTTAGTAAGATTGACTCCCCTGGTTCTCCGCAATATAAACCATTAAATAAATGATTTCAGCCAATCCAACTTGATCGTCACCATCCACATCAACATGCTCAAAAAGAATTGTATTTGCAAAAGAAGGGTTAAAATTGGCGACAATTTGAGCTGCAAGAATGAGATCAGATAAATCGCGTGTTCCATTGCTATCAATGTCGCCCAGGGCATCGGTATAATTGGCAAGAATAATTGTTTTTTCAAAAATATTATTCAGCTCACCTTCATTTTCATCATCATCCCGCAATGTTAATGACCCGGCGTACCGGTTTCCGGCCAAACGTTTATAAAAATCTTTTAATTTAAATATCCGGGTCTTTTCATAGATGTTGTTACTTGAATCAACTTCAACAGTGACGATTGCCCCATGTCTGGCCAACCAGGTTTTTGTATTCACAGCGGTTCCTACATTTATAGCACCGCTTAAATCTGGGGATTCCTTCATACGAAAGTCATCCATTTTAATAAGACCGGCACTGGTTTCAATTTCAAGATAAGCATCAATATTATGCCATTTTTCAATATCCAGGAGATAACCGCGCCAGGGGGATTTGTCAGAATATTCATTTTCGATCAATGGATCTGGATTCGAGTTGTTATCTATTGGCCGAATTCTCAATGTTTTATTGCCAGAACCATTGGTTTGGGCTCGAAACATCAGTGCATCACCCCACAGTTTAAATGGTGGCGATTGAACCTTTGCCCCATTTCCAGATACATACAAATATTTTTTATTGTCCACAGTGTCTTCTTTCACAGGCAATTCTGATTCCTCAAAATGGCTGGCAATATATACTTCGCCTGAATAGCGTGTCCAGTCAGTATGCGGCCCTGCACCCGACCTTGAAAGAACAGTATTGTTTTCGAAATCGCCTATTGTCAAGCCATTGGCATTACTTACTAGAGGAAGCCGGTTCCCCAGGAGGATATCATCTTGCATCTTGGCAGTGCCTAAATCTTCCTCTGTATCTAAGGCTTTGTCTACATAGAAGCTAACTTCATAGTCCTTAAGTGTCCCACCACTGCCCTTATTTTTAATCTGTGCATAAAAAGTCACTTCTTGACCATCAATGGGCTTTTCCGGTATCCACCAGACATCATTGATTACTAAATCTGGATGGTCTATTTCAATTTGTTGAACATATTCATTATTGGTTTCACTTGCTTCAATGATATCATCGTTTTCATCCGCTTTAACTTTTACATAGATCGTATAACCATCAGGATTCTCTTGTGGTACGCTTCCAAGATACTCTGGAACAGTCAGGTTAAAAACGACAGTATGTTTTTGACCTTCAACGAGGCCATCAATAGTATCAGTTTGAACACTGTTATTCCAGTAAGCAAGATAATCGTCTCCAACTTTACATGTGTCTTTACTGTCCTGGCATAGATACCAACTGACATCAGAATTTTTATATGTTGTAGACATTGGATTTTCGATAACAGCAGTCAATTCAATATTTCTGCCCTGTATTTGCTTTCTTGGAGAATAATCAACAATTGTTACAGTGTAATCAGAACGTCCAATTGATGTCAGGGATTCAACTTTAGTGTTATTCTCCTCATTTGATTCTTTTACATCGTTTTTTGTATCAAGGGTTGCGGTAATTGTATGAACTCCCATATTAACAAAATCCGGCTCCGCTAACCAGGTACTTTTTGATTCAACATAACCGATGATTGAGTTGTTATTTGGATCTTTACCCATTCGAAAATCATCAACCATAAATTCTGCACCATCAGCACCACTGGTCTGGATTTGAAGATAAAATTTTGAATTTTCAGGAATTTCCTGAATATCTATGACATAAGTACGCCATGGCGCTTTATCAGTGTAAGAACGTTCAATGCTTTTGAGCGTATTGTCAGATTCATAATAGATCACCAGTTTTTTTGTACCAGATCCATTGGTCATACCTCGAAAGATCAGACTATTACCAGTTCTTGTAAATTTTTCTGATTGAAAAATTGAATTATTTCCATACACCCTGGCATAGTGTAAGTCTCCATACCTGTTGTTTGCATCCTCACCCGGACAATTCAGGTCAGTTTCAGGACATTTGGATTCCCAAGAAACGTTTCCTATTATGGCTGTCCAATATGTTAGACCTGATTCAAAACTTGGGTTGTTTCCCAAAGGCTTTCGAAGCGCAAATGGTGTTTCAGTTGTGACTTTGGTTGCGCCCAAATCAATGGCTTTTTCAGAATTTTCAAGGTCTACTGTAAAATTGACCTCAAAATCCTGAATTGTTCCACCTTCACCAGCATTATCGATACGTGCATAAAAGGTGACTTCTTCACCATACTCTGGATTCACCGGTAGCCACCAGATGTCACCGACAACGAGGTCAGGATGAAAAATCTGAATACTACGAATCTCCTGGTTGTTATTTTCAGCACCCGGCTTACTATTGTCTTCAGCCAGGACGTTGGTGGTATCACACACGACTTTTACCTGAAGACTATACCGATCTGTTTCACCGGGTTCATTATCATCATAAGTCACTTCCATATTAAAAGTAGAGGTGTAGCCTGCCTTTGAAGCCAGCCCCGCGACCTTTTCTTTCGATTGGCTGACCCATTTGTCCTGATTATTACACGTATTAATATCACCCTGGCAGACATACCATTCTAATTCAGATTCAATCAGCGTACTGTTCTGAGAAATATTTGATAGGTTGGCAGTAAAAATTATTTCTTTGCCCTGAACCTGTTCTTCAGGTGTATATCTTACTGAGGTAAATGCATAATCAACCGCATTGCTCAAATAGAAATCACCTTCAAGGGAATTATTCAGCTCGTGATTCTCCAGAATGGACTGGCTGCTATCTACTGTGGCTTTCAGGTTATGTTTTCCAGGGAAAGCGGTCCAACCATTTTTGGCCTGGGCAGTGTACACATACGTAAAGTCACTCCCTTTTTGCATTCGAAAATCATCGACCCAAAATTCACTGTTTGCAGCACCAGATGTTTTGATTTCCAAATAAACATATTCGTTATGTAAATCTGATACATCAAGCATAAAATTTCGCCAGGAGCCGCTCTCAGTAAATTCCTGTGGTGGCAACATCAGTATATCACGTGAAGAAGGGATACACTCAGTTGAGGAACATTTACGAATAGAGACTTGTTTAACGCCAGATCCTGTGGTTTGCCCTTTGAATACGATACTCTGTTCATTAATCGTAAAGCCTTGTGAATAAAGCTTTGAACCATCTCCATAAATTTTGACAAAGAATTGATCCTCCCTGGCATCACTTCGAGATTCTATAATTTTATAGTACTCATTCACCAGAGAGTCTTTTTCGATAAATACAGTTCCTTGTGTTGTCCAATTGATCATTGAACCCAATTCAAAGTCGGCATTTGTAAAAAGCGGTTGACGTTTGGCAAACATCACCTCGTTTGTTGATTTTTCTGCTACAATGGTCGTTTCAACTCCATTTTCATCAGTGACTAAAAATGTGGTTTCGATTTCATCAATAGTTCCACCATCAAAGGTGTTTTCAATTTGGGCATAAAAGATCATATTTTCGCCATCAACAGGGCTTTTTGGATAATGTCCTATCTTACTGACAATTAAATCCGGTTTTTGGACATTAATGTCATTATTCATTCTAATATTATTATATGAATACAAACTAACGATATCATTAGGCTCAACAATAACCTCACCTGAATCGCAAAATGCGAGTACCCAGTTTTCGCCAAATTCTGTTGTCAAAACATAAGTTGAGGTATATTGCACATTTGTTGCCAGTGGAGGAATTGTTTCTGTTTGCTGTTCTTTCCATATTTTTTTCCAGTTGGTATCATCATCACAATTTGCATAGCAAGTAAACCAGGACAGTTCTGACTCTACAAGCGTCTCAGAACCACTATTTTCAATAACAGCAACATAAGTAACTGTCTTTCCTTTTGTTTGTTCTTTTGGCGTAACGTTTATGCTTTTGACCTCATAATCCGCCCTTGACACATCACCAATAGAACGATTTCGAGTCACTGTTGTTGTATTGTCTGTTGCTTCAACATGGATATAATAATCACTTGCCGAATCAGAATTTTTGGGTAGTGCAACCCAGGCCTTAGAGGACTCTACTTTGGCAACCATAACGCGGCATGTATCAATTGTTGTTGATACCATACGAATGTCGTCAATCATCAACGATGCATTGGCAGCTCCTTCAGTTACAGCTTGAAAGTAATAGTCCTGGTTCTTAAAATCAAGATTGTAAGGTGTAACATCAATGATCTGAGCTGCCCAAGATTTATTCGTTATGGGCCATTTAATGACAGGAGTCAAAGTGTTATCCAGAATCTCCACTTTTTTATCTCCGGAGCCTGAAGTATATGCCTTGAACAGAATATATTTGGTGGCCATTTTTTTTAAGGTGAGCTGTGAACGGAGTGTTGTCTCTCCATAAAGCCGAGCATAATACTCGTAGCCACACTGATAATAATTTGGCGTGTCAATAAGTTCGACAATTTTCTCTGAGCATTTTTTATCATCAATGGTGCATCGACTTTCAGCAAAAACTTCACCATAAGCGTCCCAATTTTTTAACGTATCTGATGCATTACAGTCTTGCAAGCCACTGCACATAAAAGTATCTTTTCCACTAAAGTCAGCATTTGCAAAAGCTGAAGTTCCCAATGCAAAAGGAATATCTGCAGTCACCTTTTCTTTGGATATTTCTTCTTGTTTTCCTGTGGGACCCTGGCTAACTAAAAATCGCACTTCAACGTCATCACTCGTCCCCCCCTTACCAATATTATCGATCCGCGCAAAAAAAGTAACTTCTTGGCCATCTTTCGGATTTTCAGGCGACCACCAGATAGAGCCGATTTTTAATTCAGGTTGATCTATCAAGATGGATTGGTCATCATTAATTTCATTATTATTTTCATTTGTTTCAACAATTGTATCAGTAGCATCAGCCGTAAACTTGACAACATTTTGACCATATTTTGGCGTAAAGGTAATTGTTGATGTATAGGTTTCGTTTGCATTAAGGCCTGCAAGGGTTTCTTTAGAGGTTTTTCCATCAATATCCCACTGAATTTCCGACTCAACAAGCGTTGAATCTCCAATATTTGTAATATATGCTGTTGCTTGAATATCTTCGCCTTGAACTTGTTTTTGAGTATTAAATATCGGTCCGGAAACGACATAATCCGCTTTTTTTATCAACGTATTATCGTTTGGATCATCATCATTGAGCAATTCTTTGTCCAGGCCTTTACCTCCAACTCCATTAACAGAAACAGCCACAGAAATATCAAATGAGCCTGGTGTTGCGGTCCAAACTTTATTGGATTCGACAATAGCAACCAATACATTATCTGTACTGGGGGGAGCCATGCGAAAATCATCAATGGCAAATTCGGCATTTGCTGCATCCTGAGTAAGAGCTTCAATATAAACCTTTTCATTTGTATGACCTGGTTGAATTTTGATTAAATTCGCACGCCATGTTTGTTTTTCAGTAAACTGATCTGCATAAATTTCTGGATCATCAGGTAGCGGTACATCAAATAGCATCTGTTTGATTTTTATGGTTTTTGTACCTGAACCATTGGTATAACCAGAAAAAATTATGATATCATTAATTAGATCAAAGGCGTTTGATCTAATGCGGGCATTTGCTCCATACAATCGTGTATAATAACGATTGGGAATATTTTCCTGACAAGTTGTTCCATGTTGATTACATCGATCTACCACTGAAACCATACCTGATAATTGTTGCCATGGCGCCAATTTATTTGATTCTTTTTCCTTTGTCGCGAAAACACAATTTTCAACATTAAAAGCATCAATGATACGTCGATCTGCCATAAGAATATCGTCTTTTACTTTTGTGCTGCCGAGATCTTCACTCTTTTCAGGATTTAACTGATCCATTACAGTAAAATTGACTTCAAAATCATCCAGTGTGCCTCCAGTTTCAAAACTCCATTGATTCTCTATTGCAGCGTAAAAAGTGACTTCCTGACCATCCATTGGTTTTTCTGGCAACCACCATATTGATTGCACAGCCAATCTGGGTTTATTAACTTCTGTTTCTGCTGCATAATAAACGATATTATTATTGACATAGGTTTCACTAACATTCAATTCAGGATTAACTTCAGCAATAATGAATGTATTTCCATATTCAGCGGTATAGGTAAATACTGATGTATAAATATCACCATTTGCTAAAGCCGGAACGGTTACTTTTTGAGCAGGGCTACCCCATGAATTTTTCCAGTTATCTTGATCTGCGCAAGCAGGATTTTCTGTATCAAGGCATGTATACCAGTACAAATCAGTTTCAAGGGTTGTTCCATTGCCAATATTTTCTATTTCAGCCATAACTTGAACTTCACGGCCCTGTATCTGCTTTTGAAAGATTGGAAAATCAGCCGGCTGCTTGATCCAATAATCTGTTTGATTTATTTTTGTAATCACGACTTCTTCGACATTGTTGTTTTCTGATGAAGGATTATTGGGATCATAGTCCTTTGATTCTTTCAGCACATTTTTTACATCTGCTTTTACAGTGATGTTATGGCTGCCAGTTGTTGCTTCCCATGTATTCTTTGATTCAACAGTCGTAACGTAAACGTCATTATCTGTATTGACATCCATTCTGAAATCATCGACCCAAAACTCAATATTGCCTGAACCTTCTATACTCAGTTCAATGTTGACCTTCTTGCCAATGAATGAACTGACATCTAACACATAGGCATTCCAAAACGATTTATCGTTGTATGTTTGTTCAAGACAATTGGTAGTATTCTCTTCACATAAACGTAATTTTTTTGTCCCTGACCCACTCACCTGAGCTTTAAATTCAATAATATCACCATTAACAAAAAAAGACCCCGAGCGAAATATTGTTCCGCCCCCATATAGTCGGGCATAATGTAGATTGCCTTTTAGATTCTTTGGGTTGCAGTCAGCATTCACAGGGATTATCGGATAATCATCAATGCGACTGCAAATACATTGTGTATCGTCAACACCACAATAGCTTTCAGCAGAGACACTACCACTTTCAATGGTCCAGCCGCATAATTTATCCAATTTGTCAACAGAGTTTTCACAATTTCCTTCAAAACCAGAGTTCGTAAAAAGAGGATCCAATCCGAGATTTCCAAACAGAATATCATCTTTCACAGTCGTTGTTTTCAAGTCAACTTCATCAAAGCCACCTTCGTCAACAATAAATTGAACATCGAAATCTGTCACAGCGCCGCCATGGCCTACATTATCAATGCGGGCATAAAATCTAACCTCCTGGCCTTCGTAAGGTTCTGAAAGATCCTGACCATCCAGCGGGTTTTCCACTTGCCACCATATTTTTTTGACACACAGATCAACATCATCGACAAACCTGATGTCAGATGCACGATTATAGCGCGGATCATCCAATGACCAGTTATTGGTTTCTTTCAACAAGAAATCATCATTCAGAAAGGCAAAAACACTGATATTACCATTGGTCACTGGTAATTCGAAAGTATGCTCATCGATTCCATTTCTATCCAACCCAGGGATATCATCTGTTTCCAATGAAGAACCAAATTGATTTTCCTTTTCACTTAAATACCAGTTCAGGCTTGAATCAATAATTGTGGGCCCTCCATAATTTTTGATAACGACTTCGTATAAAAAATTCTTACCGATAAATTGGGCGGGTGGCGTGACATTGATAGATACAAAATCATAATCTGCCGGGAAAATCCAGGACTTATCCGGCTGTTGATCATCATGCAATGGTACTAATTTTTCTTGATTCGTCACATCGTCTTCTTTTATAGTATTGTTCTCTGATAGCTTTGCCACTATTTCAAATTGACCCGGGGTGAGATCTAAGTCTTTACTAAATGGATACGCTTCCCATACATCACTGAAAGGTATGGATACCATGACAGCTGACTCATCTGTAATATCTATTGACATACGAATATCATCTACTTTCAGAACAGAATTGCTTGATGTGCCTGAATTAATCTCACATGTGACCTGCTTCCCTCTTAATTGACTGAGATCCATGACATACACTTTCCAGTTGTCTTTTGACGTCGCAATTTCTTGTGAAAGCAGTTGGTTTGAACCAGAACAATTCGTACCGGGTTCACATAAAGATAGCCATCGCTTGCCAGAACCTGATGCAATGGCACGAAAAATCAGAGTATCATCATCTATTTGAAAAGCATTCTTGGAGCGAATGATTGAATTAGCCCCCGATAATCGAACATATTTTAAGTTCGATAATTTGCTGACACACATACTGTCTGCCTCAGCACAATGACTTTCTAGAGAAACACTCCCAGAGATAACCTTCCAGTCTGTTGTGCTAAGATATTGGGCCTCAAAACAGCCTGATCGATCTGTATGAATGGGTTTCTTATGTGCCGGAAGAATTTGATCTTTTACTGTAGCAGAACCTAAAGAGACCGGTTTAAGACTTTTGCCTCCAACATTATCTAATTCATATAAAGTAAAATCCACATCAAACTCTAAAATAGAACCGCCAAAACCCAAATTTTCAATGGTGGCATAAAAGGTGACCTCTTCGCCATCTTTAGGAACTTCAGGAACCCACCAGATATTGATGTCATTATTGCTATGATTCGTTCCTATGGTTAAATCAGGGTATTGTATGGAAATGTCTAAACTTTGTGATAAGTTTTCTTGCAGGTTAAGATCTTCACTAATAGTTCCCTTAGGATTAACCTGTGCCTTGATCCAGTGGTTACCCGGTACAGCCGACCATGTATCCTTTGATGAAATATTACAAAAAGTATAGTTTTGGGGCATCGGTCCGAGGGGAATACCATCCTTATATTTGTCACTTCCCAATGTCTCTTTTTCAAAGACTTTTTGATTCAGATATATAATAAAATCGACTTCAAAATCATCAATTGTTCCCCCTTTTCCCATATTGGTAATTCCCGCATAAAAAGTAACTTCCTGACCCTCAAGAGGATATTTGGGCGACCACCAAATCATGGGTTGGGTACCATTTTCATCATATGTAGCGATTGTCAGATCGGGGTATTCAGTTATTATTTCAGGTGTTTCGTACATATTATTAGTTTCATTTTTTTCAACAATTGCGCCACCACTGTTGCCATCAACATAATCACATTTAACTCTGAATGTTGTTGAGCCAAAATCCATTTCGTGCGTATAGGTCTCAATTTCCTCCTGACCTACCTTCAGGCCAGAAATGGTATCTGTTTCACTAATAGACCAGTTTTCTTCTCTGCCGCAGAACTTTGTACATACTTCCCAAATCAGTGATGATGATCTTAATGTTGCACCATCACCTACATTTTTGACAACAGCAGTTAAGACAATCTCTCCACCCTGCACCTGGGCGTCACGATCAGGTGTTACACTCAGTATTGTATAATCAGGCATGTCTACACAGGGTGGGTTTTCGCAATTATCAGCCGCTGTTAGTGTGGCTGCGAATAAAGCAGAAAAAAACATGATGAAAAAGAAAATTTTAAAATATTTTTTGGGATTCATTTTAGGCCTCCAATTATTTGGGGATATGACTTTTTTTTGCCCACAATTGTGGGGGATATTGATTCATTTATCGTTTAAAATGCAAAATGCATAAACTTTTGAATTATATAATAATGATCGGCGGATGTCAAACAAAGAGCAAATTTTAACCATCGTTTTGTCTATTCTCTTGAGTTCACTCATCGAAAACCTGGTATTCAAATCTTTGGACTTCACTTTCACGTCAAAAGATGTGGTCTCCACTGGAAGCTCAAAAGAAATGGCAAAAACGATGATCAAGGCCTAATTTACATTATCAATATCAGAGAAGAGACAACTTATCGTGTTTTCTATTTTTTTTTCATTTTTATCCATCAGAAAAAACAAGACCAAAGTCTGGTAAGAAAATTTGCGCACACCAGACTTTGGTCTCAAAAAAATCATAATAAATACAAAGAAATGGTTAACGTTTCAAGTTCACCACAGTTTGAATCATTTGATCAGTGGTTAGAATCGTTTTCGAGTTGGCTTGATAACCACGTTGCGTGGTAATCATCTTTACAAATTCAACGGCAATATCAACTGTTGATTGTTCAAGGGAACTCGATATAAGTTGGCCCAGGCCATTGGTTTGGGGAGGATTGATCGCGGGAGGTCCACTATCTACAGTTTCTCTAAAAACACTTCCACCGAGTTTATCTAGTCCTTGATTATTGTTAAAGCGTGCCATACAAATCTGGTAAAGGGGAATGGTTTTACCATTACTATAAACGCCTCTGATCGTACCATCTTTGCTAATTGTCATGTCCTGGATTTCACCACGAGCAAAACCATTGGCTGACTGAAACATATTTACTGAGGTTGATGCATATTGTGTTGTTGCTAATGTGTCACTTACCCAGGATGTTCCATTCCATTTGGCACCTAAGTCCAGCTCAATGTTTATTGGATTATCAACGTTATCATCTAGAAAATCCGCTGAAAAAGTCAGATATTCACCAGTTGCAATCGCAGCAGGTCCATCTGCTCCCATCTGTATGTCACTAATTTTTCCATCGGAAGTAAATGTTATGGTTCCAACAGCAAGCAAACCAGCAGTTGTATCACTTGCAATACCATTCACATAATCATATTTTCTCGGGTCTTCTTCAGGATTGGTGGTGACAATAAAATCCCACATATTCGGTGTGCCATTGAATTCTTTGTCAAAATAAATGGTCACATCATGAGAATTCCCCTGAACATCATAAACTTTGACTGTCGCAGAATGAGAATAGTCTGTTTCAGAAATAATTTTACCATCTTTTGTATCATCAGCCGCGTCTGCTGCAATGTCAGTAGCATCCCATCTTGCGCTCAGTGCAACTGTGCTTGCACTTTTTGTTTCGGTGCTGTCAAGGTTTGTTAGCAAGGTCATATTTGTTGTTTTGATTGGAGGAGCGATGGTTGAATCAAGAATAATGTCTCCATAAGTTCCGACACGTGCACCACTTTCAGCATCCAGTTGATAGCCTTGAACTGTCATTCCCGCAGAATTTACCAACGCACTGGATTCATTGATTGTAAACGCGCCTGATCTTGAAAAAAGTTGCTGGGTTGTCCCCTCTGGTCGAAGCACAAAGAACCCCTCCCCATCAATTGCAATATCAGTAATGGAATCAGTGGTTTCAAATCCTGCCTGAGAGAAAGCACTGGAAACATCAGATAGAACTGTTCCCTGACCCACCTGTGTGGTGCCATTACCGGTAGTAACTGTCGTGTTGAGGATATCCTGGAATGTCGCGCGACTTCCTTTAAATCCTGTCGTATTGACATTTGCAATGTTGTCGCCGATTACTGACATGGAGTTGCCCAGTGCTGTTAATCCGCTGACACCTGCATATAATGAACTATAAATTGACATTTTTGCCTCCTTAATAAAGTAAATGGGGAATTACGCATTACGAATAGCGAATTGCGCGGTATGTCGACATTCGTAATGCGTAATCGATTTATATTTTAATTTTTTATATTCAATAAAGTTTTGATATTATGAATTTAGTTACGATGCTTACGCCTATATTTTCATGCAATCATCTACAATTATTATTAGATTATTTGAATTGAAGCAATCTTTTGTTTTATTAATTGCCGCATCGTTTTTTATTGTTATTTGTTCTTGTATCACTGAGTGAAAAAAATATCAGCATTTTTTCGAATAACTCTTAAATAATTGAGATGCTTTTATTTTTGCTGAAAACTGATTTTTTCGTTGAATCAATTCACCTGCAAAAATAGATTGCGTCGCCTTAATGCTTTTATGTCTGATCATTCACCAGAATCATCCATTTTTTTCACTTCAAGCACATTGGCCAATGCAACTTGTTTGTCACCCAATAGTAGATATGACAATCCATTGCCATGTGTCACCCCTGTCACCTCTCCTGAGCTGTAGGTTTCAATTTCTACGTAATTTCCGAACTGATTCTGTCCAAAAACTTCAAATGAATAGTTGCCATCCGAAACATTAAACCCAAGATTGTCCTTACCTTCCCATTCAACAGGATATTCGCCTGGTTCCATCCAGCCGGCATTCATTGTTCTTATTTCTTTACCAAAGCGATCATAAATGGCAATGGTGATGTTGGCGCCTTCATCAAGCTTGAAACTACCTGTGAGATTGTTGCCATCCTTGCGAACAATGGAATTGTCATCCGCCTTCACTTGCTTGCCAATATAATTGATTGGGTCACCATGCTCATCAGATGAAACCTCAGACTTGATTTCAACCAGGTTCTTGTTCACATCAATCATTTGTTCAAGACTGGAAAACTGGGCTAATTGTGATGTAAACTCAGTACTTTCCATTGGGTTCAATGGATCTTGATTTTGAAGCTGGGCGACCAATAATTGTAAAAACTGTTCTTTGTTCATTTCAGCCGATTTTTCAGCTTCTGATTTGGGTGTGGCGTCTATATTGCGATTATTTGCAATAACTTCTGCGATGGATGACATATTTTCTCCTTTGATATAATCATTTGAATTATATTTCTTTTTAAGAAATACGTATCTGGTTAATGATATTTATACAATTAAACTCAATGACGAATCACCATAAATAATCGGACGCTTGATTTCATTTTGTGCTGTTTCATCAGGGTTGTCGTCGGTTTGACCCTCTTTTTGATTTCCATTCAAGAAACGTTTGCGATCGTTGACTTCGCCCTGATCATTGGCCAATGATTGACCCAAATCATAATTGATTTGGATATCCACATCATCAATGCGAATGCCCTGTTCTGTCAGTGCATCTTTTAATTCATTCACATGGGAAATCAGTATTTCGCGTGTGAGTTGGTTGTCAGTCGCCATTCCTAATCTCAAGACATTATTTTGAACCTCAAGGTCGACCTGTAATGTCCCCAGATGTGGCGGTCTCAGTTGAATTCTAACCTGGCTTTCATTGTTGCGAATCGCATGGGCCAATTGTCTGCTGACTTGTTGATTGAGATAATAGGGGACAGGTCGTTCTGGCAATTTCTGAGCAGCTTGAAATTTAGTAGATTGTGCGGATGTTGACTCCTGCTTTAGAAACGATAGAAAGGCATTGTTCTCATCTGCCTGGCTGGCTATAGTTGCTGTTTCAGTTGTGTTTCCCTGTGTTTGTGTGACCATTTTAGCCATGCGTGCCTGTTGATTGGCCTCTGCAAGTTTTGTATTCTTTTGCGCACCATCTTTTATATCCAACGATTTCGCATCCTTCATGTTCTGAAAGAACTGCTGTCTTAAATTTTTTCCTGTGCGTTGCTTATTCAATCCTTTACCAGAGTTTTGTTTTTCCAACAATGCGAGATAGGCATCCATGTGGTCAATTAATGATTTTATCTGCAAATTATCGGTGCGTGTACCTTGAAATGCGTGAAGCAAATCACTTAGCTTTGATAATAATACATCACCTTTTTCATTTTTTGACTGTGCAATAAGTTTTTGTGCATCCTTTTGAGTCATTCCATAAGAAACAAGGAGTTGTTCTAGAGTTGGAACCTGTTTTGTATTGATCGTTGCCTGTTGTACTTGCCCGCTCATCATTTTACTGAGCGTTTGAGCGACTGCTTTTTGTTTATCTAAGGGGAGCTGGTTTGCAAGATTATTTTTACCTTTCGATTGAATGAATGCCATCAAACGATCCAGCTTGGCAAACCCTTCTTTTAATTGACCTGATGGAATATTCGTTTTGGCAATGGTGGGTCTCAATTTAGCTAACAAGGACTGAACCGAGATCTCCTGGGTCGATTTGGGTATGAGTTCATTAATCTTTCCGGTTTGAAATCCCAGCTCTGTTAAGATATTTTTCAAATCACTTATATAATTAGATGGAATGGTCACCGGTTTTCCACGTAAGGCGGTATTCATATTTAATTGCCTGGGGAGTGTTTCTAGCTGACGAACAAATGCGTCCAACGTTTTGGGGATATCTTTTACACTGGTTTTGTTGGTTAAACGGGACAAAATATTTTTTAAGTGTGAATTATCTGGAATACTAACTTTCCTACCTTGTTCCAATTGTGGTAAAATCGTCTTCAAGTTTTTGGCAAATTGCGAAAGTGTCAACGTTTGGTCCGCACGAGGTGGAAATACTTTATTGAGAATCTCCTGATTTGCGCCGAATTGTTTTAACATGTTTTTCAAATCAGCCAGATCTGACTTGGAAATGCTCTGATGGGTTAACTGAATCTGACTTAGTAATGACTCAATGGATTGTAAGCTGCTTTTAATTTGCTGCTCATTTGTTTTGACACCTGATTTTTCAAGCATATTAGAAATTTGAGCCATTAATTGCTGTATCGATAAACTATCCTGTATGCCTTGAGCTTTTGTCAGAATATTTTGAATCTTTTCTTTGGGTACGCCCAATTGTGTTAAGATCTTTTTTATTTGATCGTTCAGGTCTGACGTATCTAATTTTGCGAATAATTCCGAAACATTGATCCGACTTGAACCTTGCAGCCGGTCCATTAAATCTTCAATGGATGCCAGATCAGATTTCGTTAATTGCGTTCTTGGAAGAATTTGCGCTTGAGTATTTAAATTCTTTAGATTGTCAATCAAGCGATTTAAATCAATTCTACCAGATGTTAAGCGAGATTTGTCGAGCAGTTTATTTATGTCATCATCTGATAAGCCTAGTTTTTTCAAAACGCCTTGTAATTCTTTGCTGATATCTACGCCGATTTGTTTTAAACCTGGTATTGTCTGATGGTAAGCGGCAATGCTTTTTTCCAATTGAACACTATTGAACAACTTTTCAACTGTGAGTGTCTCAGCCAATTTTGGTTGAATTGATTTTAAGGTGTCCAAAAGATTTACCAGGCTGATCTTGTCTGTGCCATTCATCACTTTGGCCATTATTTTTTGAATTTCATCAGCACTCAACCCCATATTTCTGAGGGCATTTTCAAGGGCAGGTCGATCTTTATTATCTAACTCATAATTAGGCAGTTGATATAACTGGCTTTGATATAATTGACGAATATTGAAAACATCCTGACGTTGAGTTGTCTGGCGAATATTTGCCATTAAGTTGGAAAGCAGTTCTTTCATCTTGCCTTGAGATATACGTCCTAAGTTTTGTGAATTCGCCACACTTTTAATAACTGTAAGAAACTGATTAAAAGTAAGGGGTGAACTTTTGTCTGAAAAGTCAATGCCTAGTTTTGAAAAAATTTTATTGATGGCTGCCTGAGAACTATCTGAAAGTGGGCGTTCAGTAGATAATGGGATATTGGTAATTGATGCAAGCTCTTGAGCGAATTGCTTGAGATCAATATCTCCTGATTCATTTCGAGAATTCTCTATCGCAGATTTAACCTGACTGACACTTAATCCATACTCTTTCAAGCCTTTTTCAACAGCCGGAACATCTGATGCTTCAATAGAAGGGGCAGTTTGATTTTTTTCCAATGATGGTTTTTTTTCAGTATACATTTTCATGAAATCAGAAACTTTGATCGCATCTGATCCACCTTCCTGAAACACATCACCCAAAAAATTATTAACCTCAGATTCAGGGTAACCCTGGCCTGTCATGATTTCATGTAAATCACTTTTCGCCTGTGATGAGAGTGAAAACCTTTCCATTGGCAAACCGGTTGACATGAGATCTTTGCGAAATGAATCAATATAGTCAGCGTTTGGGTTGTCCATTGGTGTCATTTGAATCGGCGTGTTGAAAAAAGAGTCTTCAACATTTCGGTTTACTTGAAGGGTTTGATCAAACAGCATCGAGAATAATGAATTGGACTCTGATTGCTGAAATGACGCTAAATTCTGTGTTGGATTGAATGATCGCGTCCTTACATCGGCCAATAAATGCTCCAAATTAATTGCTTGCATTGTTCTTTTCCTTATTTTTTTGTTCCACAATCCGATAAGTATATAAATCTTAAAAAATGATCTCTAACTATCGAATTAAATCGACTGACTTTTTATCTTTAGTAACTTACTTTGAGCAATCTGTATGCCAAATACCAATGCGTTTTTTTCAACTTATGGGAATAACTTGATATACAGTCGTATCGGAAAAAAAGTTAGGTGCATATATTGTATCATTTTCATGATAGTTTTTTCCCAAAATATGATTGTTAAGGAAAATATTTCCCCAAAAAATTTTGGTATTTTGGTCATGGATTCACTCCAAGAAGGTATTCAGAATGACACTCCAAAAGCGCTACCTCAGAGATTCATCAACAGAAACTGTTCGATCACCCAACATATTGACATAACTCCCCAATTCATTGTTATACCAGCCATATACAATGGTCTGAGTTATTGGATACGAATTATTTTCTTATATAATATATTTAAATCAAATGAAAAGAATAATCTGATGATAAGACATTATAAGTCCCGTAGGGACGACAGATAATAGCCTGGGGTTTCAACCCCAGGCGGTCGTGCTGGAACCGAAATTTTTCAATACCAGACGGTCGAATATAACCCGAAAGGTTATATTATATACATTTATCTACCCGAAAACTTATGAACGCTTACTTAGCATACATTACTGAGGCATGCAATTTATTAATGTATACATAAGACGAAAAAATTATTGTTAAATATTTTAATAGGTTGAAATATTTGAATTGCTTTTATCTTAACAATTGAATATGAATCAAAAAATATAATACTATATTACTGATTCGCTCAAAGAAACAGAAACACATTAAAAACAAAAATGTCAAATACATGCGTATTCCATTATATATAATTTTTCTGATTATATTTTTCTGTGCTATTCCATATCAACTCGATGCCCAGGATAGTTCTCAAACTCGAATTGTTGGTGGGAGTGATGTTAAACGTGCTTTTTGGCCCTGGATGGCCGCTTTGGTCAAAAGAAATAGCCCCACTTTGGCAGGCGGTTTTTTTTGCGGTGGTGTCCTTATTCATCGGCAATGGCTTTTAACTTCCGCCCATTGTGTTCATACATACCAGGCGAATGAATATCAAGTTGCACTAAATATACATGATTTACAAACAGATCAGGGGGATTTGTACCTTGTGAGAAAGCATGTTATCCATCCAGCATTTAACCATTTGAACTTAGAAAATGACCTGGCATTGATCCAGCTCAAAAATTCAACACCTTACCCGGTCATTGAATCCACACTTAATCCTTTGATTGATGATGGCACTCCCGGTATTGTGATTGGGTGGGGACAGCTATCAGAATATGGAAACTTTGCTAAAACACTTCAACAAGTCACAGTGCCGATCGTTTCCAATGAACGTTGTCAACAAGCATTTCTGAAAGATCCAAACGATGTTCATATTTCACCAAATGTTTTATGTGCAGGTGAACCTGAGGGCGGCAAAGATGCATGTTATGGTGATAGTGGAGGTCCTCTGATTATTCATTATTTAAATCGTTGGATTCTGGCCGGAATTGTAAGCTGGGGCCATGGTTGTGCTCGTCCCGACTACTTTGGTGTGTATACTCGCATTTCCAGTTACATTGAATTTATTGACAGAAACGTGCCTTCCATTACATTGTCGGGTCAAATTACTGCTCAATCGAATGAAAATTCTGGAAGAAAAATACCGGTTCCACATGCTTATATCAGACTTGTTGATACAGAATACATGGCGTGTACTGATAATAGTGGCTTTTACTCACTGGATGTCCCATCGGGAATTTTTTCGATCTCTATAAAAGCTGAAAATTATTTGCCGATCATACGAGAAATAAATTTAACCCAACGAAAAAAAATAGTCTTTTTTGATGAAACCCTTTCTCAAAGTATTGAAGGGGATGTCAATTGTGATGGCAAAGTCAACCTGGAAGATATTGTTCAAACGTTAAAAAAGATTGTTAACGAGTAAAGGTTTTTAGAACAATAAATACCTTCATTATTCAGTCTTATCCTTTGCAGGTTCTTTTGTTCTGGTTACTTGAGTATTTTCATGAACTAATTTGGGCTTTTCATCCTTTTTAGCCTGTGCCGCTGCCTTTGCTTGAGCAGCCATCTTTGCCTGTGCTTTTTGCCTTTGAATGGATTGGGTCACCTTTGAAATAATCAGCTGCATTTGCTTATGATCTTTAATATCAGGGTCATATTCCAATGCTTTTTTAAAATGAACAACTCCTTCCTGCTGTTTTTTTAAATATTGGTATAACACAACCCCAAGATTTTTATGCGCCATTGCCCATTTGGGTCGGATTTGAATGGCTTTTTGAAAAGCATCACGAGCTTCTTCATACAGTTTTTTGTTTAGTGCTACAATTCCCACGTTAAAATGAATCACCGGGTTTGTAGGGTCGAATGTAGCGGCCAGACGAAAAGATTGTAGCGCTTTCTCCAGTTTTTTCTGTTTCATATAAATGTTTGCAACATTATTGTGTACCTTGGCATAATCTGGTTTAATATTAATAACTCCCTGATAAGTTTTCAACGCATTATCATAATCTCTGACATTTCCATACGCTACGCCAAGATTTAACATTGCATTCATATGATAAGGATAAACTTCAATCACTTTTTTTAATGCTTCAATTCCTTTTTTCGCATTACCTGATTCAATATAGGCTCGCCCCATATATGACAAAATTTTTCGACGATAAGGATTTAACGAAATCGCATTTTGGGCTTCTCGTATGACTCCATGCCACATTTTGGCTTTCTCAGCAGATGTAATTCGGAGATAATATCGGTCACATGATAACCATTTTTTTTCAAGATCATACAGTTGCGTCGTTACGATAAAAACGACAAACACAAGCATGATTGAAAAAACGGGTGAAAATTGAATATATGCAGGCCTGGTATAGTGAACATAAAAATATCCAATTGCTGCCAGATAAATCATTAAAAGTAAAGGGGGTAATGCACGCTGAAAAGGAAAGCTAAAAAATGCATTCATTAACAAGCCAGACATACATACAGCAATACCAATAATCAAAAAACGATTCTCTTTTTCATACTCAAGAATACGCTTGAACATATAAATCGTAGCAATTGCGCCAACGAGTAAAAAAAACATTCCAATAGAGCCTGTTTCTGACCAGGTTTGAATATAATCATTATGTGCATTGGTCAACTGAAATTGCTCACTAAACCAACGTTCAACGACAACTTTCCG
>Ga0272440_1000309_pt1 | contig 41162 bp, 30 predicted proteins | sample SSMMMBAug17_FD_192440 | JGI IMG/M metagenome (GOLD analysis project Ga0272440, IMG submission 192440) | Marine sediment archaeal communities from Little Sippewissett salt marsh, Falmouth, MA, United States - SSM-MMB-Aug17 | ecosystem: Environmental > Aquatic > Marine > Wetlands > Sediment ...
AAAAATGTAACGCCCTTACAGGGCTTAAAACTTTTTATATATTTACCCAGGGCGTTGCCCTGGGCTGGTATGTTGCCGCCCTTTCAGGGCTAAGAAAAAAAATGTATACACTTATAGACCTATCCGTGGAAAAAGACGCTCTATTTCTATGCACATCCAATTTTCTTCAATTATTTCCCCTGATTTAGTAGAGGAAACCGCAATTTCACTTGATAAACGTCTTAAATTTCTCTTGAAAATATATTTTTTTTATCGTATCATTGAGGGATAAAAATTCATTCAATGTTTTTTTACCTTTAAAAACAAGGAGTAACAAAATGGAAGAAACAACAAAAGCTGTTGAAACAGAAATTTCAAAAGAACAAATTTCAAAATTGATTCGCAACCACGTTTATGGATCAATGGGTGTCGGCCTCATTCCGGTGCCTATGGTTGATTTTATTGGAATTACAGGCGTTCAACTGAATATGGTCAGAAAATTGGCAGGGTATTATGATATCCCCTTTTCAAAAGAATTGACCAAAAATTTAATTATTTCATTAATTGGTGGTGCAGTTCCTGCCGCAGCCGCTTATCCTGTCGCCAGTACGATTAAGTTCATTCCCATAGTCGGTCAAAGTCTAGGCGCTGTCAGTATGCCTGTTATAGCTGGTGCATCAACTTTTGCTGTTGGGAAAGTTTTTTATCGTCACTTTGCATCAGGAGGCACTTTTTTGACATTTGATCCAAATATAGCGCGCGAGTACTATGAAGAGATGTTCCAAAAAGGCAAAGATGTCGTAAAAGGAATGAATGCAAAACCCGCAGTCGCAACTGCATAAAACCTCACATTTAATAATAAAGATTAGAGATGTATAACTGTGCATCTCTAATAAATTACAATCATCTTTTTCTACAGGAGATCAAAATGTCTCTATTACCTCTGACATACATATTTTCAATGCCGCCTACAATACAAATGTTATATTTTTCCTTTAGCTTAATCATTGGCGTATTTGGGATGAATCGTATTATGGGATTTTGGGGCTACTTATTTTGCAGCATCATTTTCTCACCAGTTATCGGCTTAATGGTTTTACTGGTTTCTTCAAAAAAACAAATAAGATGAATTAAAAGTGTCTTAATTCATCTTCTTCATCTTATTCATCTTATTCATCTTCTTCAGTGTAGTCCTGGTTCAAAAAGAATAGAATTAACTCTTTCTGAAATGAGGGACTTATTATCAGAGATTTCCTTAGTGAGTTTTTCCAGCAAGTCTGATTTAAGATTCCAGCAATGCCAGAAAAGTTTCACTTGTATATTACAATCTGGCATTAAATCTATCATTTTTCCAGAGCGTGTCAGGGGAATGCATTGTTGAGCTGGCAGCATGCCATACGCCAGTCCTAATTTTATAAAATCCGCAAATTTTTCAACTGAGGGTACATAATGAATTGGAAATGTGTGCGGAATCTTTCCTAAGGCCTTGCCAAGTAATTTATGATGCAAGTCATCATGTCGATCAAAAATGACGGCTGGCGCTATACTTACAGCATCAAACGTCAAGCCATGTGGAAACCACTGAGATACAAATTCAGGTGTCGCCATCAAGTGGTAGTTCATGCTTTCAATATATTCGATGCGGCATCCTTGCATGGGTTGATCCTGGGTGCTGATACATCCCATGACCTCCCCACCTTTGAGCAGTTGGTGTGTCTGTTCTTGATCGCATACACGGATGTCAAGCAATATTTTTTCTTGAAGTATGAATTTATGGATGGCCTCCAGAAACCAAAAAGCAAGGCTATCCGCGTTAACTCCCAGAGCAATTGATGTAAACCCAGTGTTTCCAGGCATATCAATATCACCAAACAAATCATCCTCCAGACATCTAACCTGATGATAATGTTTTAGAAATTTTAATCCGGCTGGTGTTGGTCTGGGCGGAGAACTGCGCGCAATTAATATTTGCCCCATAAATTCCTCAAGCAATTTTACCCGCTGAGAAACCGCAGATTGAGTAATGTACAATGCCCTGGCCGCTTTCTCAAAACTGCCTTCCTGGATAACCATAGCAAACGCTTCAATGAGTTTATAATCAAGCATATTTGAATATTAGCATATCTAATGAATTATTAAAACAATTAATTTTACTTTTATTCCATTATGACCTATCTTTCCTAAGTGAATCAATAATTATTTTCAAAGGAGGAATTATGCTGACACCATTTTTTCATGGATTTGGAACAGGAGGTGGCTTAATTGTGGCCATCGGCGCACAAAACGCATTTGTTCTGTCACAGGGGGTTCAAAGGAATCATCAATTCATTATTGCACTAATATGTATTATTTGTGATGTCATATTTATTTCGGCAGGTGTCTTGGGATTTGGGGTGGCTGTATCTCAAAATGAAATGCTCTCTCAATGGATCACCTTGGGAGGGGTTATTTTTCTTGTTATCTACGGTTTCAGGTCCCTTCGATCAGCATTTAGGAATGGAGGATTAAATACAAAAGCTCGGACAGTGCTGTCATTAAGATCTACGATTGTAACGACTCTGGCAGTTACCTTGCTCAATCCACATTTTTATTTAGATACTGTTATTCTCATGGGAGGGGTGAGCAACCAGTTTAATGGTGTTGGTCGAATTTATTTTTTGATTGGAGCTGCTTCAGCCTCAACACTTTGGTTTATCAGTCTGAGTCTAGGGGCACAGATGCTTGCGCCCCTGTTTCAAAAACAGTTATCCTGGCGAATTCTTGATACCATGGTTTGTGTCACCATGTGGACAATTGCTGTTTCGTTGATTGGTTACTCCCCGGTCTGGAAAGGGATGCTCGCATATTAATAATAACAATGTCTTAAGTCAATACATCCAAAAGCTTATGTTCCCATCCAATTGTCGATACAACAACCCCTTGCAACCCCAGTTCTTTTATGGATGCAATGGCTTGTCGGCAAACATCCAAACACGCACTGTTTTTATCTTTTGATTTTTGGATTTGCTTGATTAATTCATTTGGAATATCAACAGATGTTACATTTCTGGCCATATATCGTGCCATGCCAAGGGATTTTAGTAATAAGACATTTGGCACAATATTGGGTTTCAAATCTTTAACTGATTCATAAAAATCAGATAACATCTGAATGTTGAAAATGGGTTGTGTCACAAAAAAGGATACGCCGGAATCCATATATTTTGATATTGTGTCTCTAATTTGAGAGCGTTCACTTACTTTAGAACTGATCTGCAAAGGCGCACCGACTAAAAAATCGGCAGAACCATCAAGTTCCATACCCGCCATATCAAATCCCTCTGACATGGCTTTTGTTGCAGCGAACAACTCTTCCAAAGTGACATCAAATACACCTTTGGCTTCATGATGGTCTCCTGTTTTAGGATCATCTCCTGCAACCAGCATTACATCGTGAAAACCATTTGCATAAGCGCCTAAAAGATCTGCCTGCAATGCAAGTTGGTTTCGATCCCTGCAATTAAACTGAACAATAGACGATAGATCATTCTTTTGCAATAAACTTGCAGCAGAAAATCCACTCATGCGCATAATAGCATTGGGAATGTCTGGAATAAGGAATGCATCGGTTTGTTCTTTTACCGCAATCGCATTTTTTGTAAAGGATTCTGTATTTGTACCCTTTGGAGGTGTTAATTCTGCCAGGGTAATGAATTGTGATGTTTTGAATTTTTCTTTGATCGTACTCATTTTATATTACCTTTTATATAATAAATTAAATATTAATGAACTGGTGTGAGGTACACCAAAAGCAAAAAGGCTTTGATTTGATGGCACTTACATGCTTAAACCACTGAAAAACGATTGTTGTAAAAATGCGCTTAGCTTTTGGTGTCTCTCCGACACAGATATTGAATAATTCTCTCGCTATAATATATTTTTTGAGTTTCTTTACAATTAAATGATTTAGGAATGCAAAAAAAATAAGTTCCCCATTTACTTATGTGCCAGCCCGATGTAGGGGCGAACCTTGTGTTCGCCCTCGAACTAATAACGCTTTCGTTCCTATGTACGATGGGCGAACACAAGGTTCGCCCCTACACGTTCTTGGCACATACGTAAATGAGGAATTTATTTTTAGTGCATTCCTTAATGATTTAATCATTATCAAAATATATCAGATTATGATTATAAGATCAAAGTAAAATACTGAAAATATAAAAATCATATTATTTTGATTTTTTTTGTTTACAGATGTTCCCATAGCTTTGAGCGAGAATGAAATACAATTAACGTTTGTATTATCGTACAACTTTGTTTTTTCCATTCGGATCGTCAAGCACGGTAATATTTTGAAATATTATTTGATTTTATTATGAACATTAAAAAATTGCAATGATATTTTTGGATGATTCATATCCTCAAAAATTTATAATTTCATTGACAAAATAATGAATCCAATTTATTAATTTTTTTTAAATAAAGGAAAAACATTATGAGAAGTACAATCGTTGATTCAAAAGGAAATGTATCATATGGCATATTCCAAACACCAATCGAAAATGTCAATTATCAGGATTTTCCCTTTAAGTTATTGAGTGGATATCAGTTGCCCAAAATCATTCGGCCATTATTTGTAAATCAGTTTGTTTTTTTAGGAATTTCATCCAACGATCTTTTTGTTGGACTGGCAATTATCGACTTGAAATACATTGCTAAAGCATTTTTATATGTATTGAATCGGAAGACAGGGAAAATGGTTGAAAACCAGCAATTGGCCTTACCTGATGCGGCATTTATAGATTCTCGGCCAGATCATTGCAGAAGTTATTTTAACACTAAGCATTTTCAAGCAACATCTGACCAGGGGCATTTTTCTGCAAAATCATCTCATATAAATCTTGACGTTTCGCTGGATTTTTCACAGACAAATCCTTTTAGACTATGCTCACGTTCTGGTTACAATGGTTGGATTTATACACAAAAAACAACGCCAGTCCCTGTTTCTGGAAAAATTACGATCAATGAGAAATCGTATTCTATTGCGTCTCCACATTCAATGGCTCTGGTTGATTGGACAACAGGTTATATGAGAAAAGAAACATACTGGAATTGGGCATCTATTGCCACTACTTTAAATGAAGGCCGATATCTGGGATTAAATCTGTCATGCGGGGTGAATGAAACAAGCTTTACTGAAAACTTTTTTATTGTTGGCAATCAAATGACAAAAGTTGATACAGTTCACTTTGATTACGATATAAATGATTTGTATCAACCCTGGAAAATTCGATCTTATGATGGAAAAATTAATTTAACTTTTTCAGCAGATCATCATCGTTCTGAAAATATGAATGCATGGCTCGTAGCATCAAAATTTACACAACTTATGGGCTGTTTTTCCGGACATTTACAAACAGATACCGGCGAAATGATTTCAATTAATAACTGCCCGGGATGGGCTGAAGATCATTTTGCCAGATGGTAATTATTTTATTTCTTTTATTTATGAATAAATTTTATTCAAATTTATTCACGATTCCAAGGAGGATTTAATGGCATTAAAAAAGTTTTTATTATTTTTTCTTCTTTTAAGTATTTGTCTTATTGGATGTCAGGCACATGCGCCCAAATCATTGGATGGTTCATTTGAACCAGTGAAAATTAAAAAACCATTTCATCAGCGAACCGATCATGTCATGTTTATTTTGGATGCCTCTCAGTCCATGGCAACTGACATGCATGGAAAAAACAAACTGGCATATGCCAGATCGCTCATTCGACGTATTAATCTTACAATGCCTGATATGCACATCAATGCTGCATTGCGGACTTTCGGTCATACGAGAAGACCGGGCGAACAACGCTCAGAACTAATTTATGGTCCATCACCGCATAATAAACAGGAATTGAAAGAAGCCATTGACTCTGTAGAGTTTGTTGGTGGAATGAGTGCCCTGGATTTGGCACTTAATGGTGTAATGAAAGACTATCGGAATGCTTCAGGACATATTTCTATTATTGTTGTTACTGATGGTGATGTGAATCATATGAAAAGTATTGAAGTCATTTCGAAGCTAAAAAAGCATTATGGTCAGCGTTTTAGTTTGTATCCCATTGTGCTGGAAAGTAAACATGAGAATTTTATGAATAAACTGGTTGAAAAAGCAGGTCAGGGTTTTGTTAAACATGTGGATCATATTTATTCTGCGGATAATATGGCCAGCTATGTGAACCAGGTCTTTTTATCACGCATTCGTCATCAAGATAAAGATGGTGATGGCATTACTGATGATAAAGATATCTGCCCGAATACACCCGCAGGAGCTCGGGTAACGATTAATGGATGCTGGATTCTTGGTAACATTAATTTTCCATCAGATTCATGGGAGCTAAAGGAAAAAATGAAACCCTACCTGAATGAGGTGGTTGCAATTTTAAAGAACAATCCTAAATTATGGATGGAAATCCAGGGGCATACAGACAGTACAGGTTCTGCCGAACATAACTATACCTTATCAAGAAATCGTGCGATGGCAGTGATGAATTACATCATTACTAAAGGCGTTTCTCCAGATCGTCTTACTGCTACAGGTTATGGTGAGACAAAGCCCATTTCAAAAAACGATTCGGAAGAAGGAAAATCTCTCAATCGACGTGTTGAACTCACACCAATTAAACGCTAACAACCTGAACAGGCTGCTTTGCCAGCCTGTTTAAATATTTAATGATATGACATTATCTTTCAATAAAAAAGGCTATCTTCGAACAATTATACTATTCATGTTGGTAACCATAACAACATCATGTACATTTTCATCTTATGAACCTCGGAATAAGAATAATATTTGTCAGATATTTAAAGAACAAAAGAAGTGGTATCGAAGTGCAAGTACATCGCGGAAACGATGGGGGGTTCCCATATCAGTGGCCATGTCAATTATTTACTACGAGTCCAGCTTCAAGTCTGATGCACGACCACCAAGAAGAACCTGTTTGTTTATTTTTCCGGGCGCTCGTTTAAGTTCTGCATATGGATATGCCCAGGCCATTGATTCAACCTGGAAAACGTATCAAAATTCGACCCGCCGATATGGTGCGGATCGGGATGATTTTGATGATGCCATTGATTTTGTCGGATGGTATTGCCATAAAACTTCTGTTGAATGTGGTATCAAAAAAAATGATGCGTTTCGACAATATCTGGCATATCATGAAGGTCAAAAAGGATATTTGAGACGTACTTATCGTCGTAAATCATGGCTTGTCAAAAGAGCGCGTCAGGTACAACAACGTGCGGTGATGTATGCACGACAGTTGAATCAATGCGAAAATGAACTGAATCGGCGGAATTCATTTTGTATATGGCCTTTTTGAATTTTTTAGGAATGGCATGCATATGCCAAAGGAGTTAACAATGAAAAAATCCATTTTTTTTTTAACAATGATTATGCTCATGTCCTTGACACTGTTTGCAGGGGCAGCCGATCAAACATGTATTGAAGGCGATGTTGATGGTGATTGCAAAATGGGTATGGCTGAAGCCATTACCGCATTAAAAGCAGTTGCCGGGCTTATTCAAACACCTGAATATCCCACCAAAGATGTCGAAAATGTTACCAATTTCAATACCAGGGCTTTATCAGAGGCTCAAAATGATGTTGCCAGTCTGGAACAATTCGCTTCTGTTCTGGCAACGATTCCACTGCCTGAATCTCAGCCTCAAAAACGAAATCAAACCCAAAGTATTTTTGATTTCCTGAGCCAGGCAAATATTTCGTGTGCAGACATATCTCAAGATGAAAATAGCGTAATCATTAGCTTTAATGAATCACCATTGTGCCTGGGCATGCAAGGCAGTATTCGTATATCTGTTGTTGAGAATGAATATGTGCTGGAATTCAGCAATGTGGCGAAAGATAACTGTCCCATTGATGGAAAGGTACGCCTGTCAATTTCCCACGACTCAGAAAATATTTTCGCTGATCTGACCTTTGAAGAGATGTCTATTAATGATCAACCCATTGATGGCGATTATACCATTTCTTTTAACAAAATTAGCGGAATACTGTCCTCGGTTGATTTTAAAGAAAAAATTAAATCCTATGTCATTGATGGCACAGATGTTCAAACCAAATTTAAAGCTTTTTATGATCAATTAACTGGCTTTTCAGGTATGTCTGCCATGACGCTGAATGGTCAGGAGTATACGTCCCAGTTCATCAATTTTTTTACAGACCCCATGAATGGTTTACCTACTAATGGCAGCATGAATATCAATGACATCAAACTTATGTTTAAACAGCAATTTTCAAAAGACAATCCTGTAATCAGTTATTTGGTCAATGATGTTCCGGTAGATCTGAAATTAACAGCAAATAAGATTCAGCAAGGTGCAAAAGATTTTGCTCAAAAAATAACCAATTTTTCAACATCGCTCATTTCAGGCAGTCATGAAGAAGTTGTTTTTATTAAAAGATTGACAGAGATTTTTTCAAAAATGAATCTCTCAACATTAATAGATAATCTGAAACAAACGCAATCCAGGTCGAACAATAATTTAGAACTGATTATTCAAAATATTGATTTTTCTGCATGTGGTGATTTATCTGTGGAAATGAATGAAAGTATCGCTATTGTCTATAATTTCAATGGAATGCCAGAATGCGACAATATTACCGGTACGATCAAAGTCATTCCCTCTATTGCAGATCAAAATCTGACCTTATTGTTTGATGATCTTTTAATTAATAAATGCCTCGTTAATGGCAAAACGATCATAACATTGACATCAGAACTGACACTTATTCATGCCAATATTACTTTTGAAGACATGTCTGTTTGCGGAATAATGATCAATAATTCCTATGATATCACTTATGACAGACTGACTGGAAATCTGGTTTCAGCACAAACCAAAAAAATTATTGAAGCCCTATTTCGTAATATGAATCTTCAGATACCCTCCACAATAAACTATGATGCCGAAAATGGTTTGAACGGTTTTGTGACCATTCCGATTATGGGAAAATCGTACACCTGCAATTTCAATGCTGTTAATATTGAAGAAAAATGCGGTTTGCCCATTTCTGGCAGTTTGCAAATTAATGAGTTTGAGGTTAATTTTGATGAACTCTCTTGCGATAATCGCACAATCAATGGCATCCTTGATGGTATCAACATTAAAATTGATATGGTTACAAATCGGATTTCAGATGCCTATAAAGATATTCTTGGAAAAATGAACCAGTTGGCAACTGTAATTGTATCCAAACATGGTATGGATGTTGAAATGTTACAGCAACTGATGGAAGAGCCCGCATTAAAGGATATTTTTAAGCCTGAAGCACTTAATTTGCCTCAATTGATCAGTAGTTTTTCTGATGGTGACTTTACGTGCGGCAAGGCAAAAATAAAGCCTTTGGAATTAAGTATTGGATATACGTTTGATGGTTCATGCAATGGTGTTACAGGTACTATCAATCTGGCACTGGTTCAAAATAAGCTTCAGGTAAGTTTTGATACCCTGTCATTTGGCAATGGCGATTGTACCATTGATGGTGACATGCAAATCAATATCAATGTAGAAAATGCAACCATTAAATTTACCCAAACCACGAACAATTTACAAATATGTCAGCACACTTTAGATGGTACATTGGAAGTGATTAATGGGCTCAATACGCCGGTGATCATCAATCGAAAAGGCACTGATACCCTGGTAATCAATGGGGAAGAATACGCAGTATCTTCAGATATTTCATATACGCAAAATACAGGTTTGAATGGCTCGGTAGCTTTTACAAAAGATGGACAGGCCTATTATTGTAAAATTGAAAATGTAAAACTTGATCTGACATGCGGTATTCCAACATCCGGTACGATGACGATTGATCTTGTTACAATAGACTTTTCTGAAACAACATGTGAAAATCTTGAGGTGAATGTCATTATCTTTGGGCAGACGATTAAGATGCGTTTGGATCAAATATTGGAGTTATTGAAGAATCTTTAGCGGTTGCTCGTTCCCAGGCTCTGCCGGCTCTGCCTGGGAATGCATAGGCGGCTCTGCCGGCTCTGCCTGGGAATGCATAGGCGGCTCTGCCGCCTATGCATATAAAGGCATCAACAATAAGTTCCCCAAACAACTTGTGAGAGACTAAAACATGAAAAATAATATCTTTTATTATATGATATTTGTTTTTCTACCCCTTATCCTTGGAACGATGAACCTCCACGCCGCACGTATTTTGAATATCCCTTTTACAGTGATGCCTCAATCCAAGCAAACCATTGCGGATCAGGTCAACCATACGATCTCTTTTACATTGATGCATCAGCCAGATGTCAAAGTTGTTTCATCCAACAGGACGTTCTCGTCATCCGAATTACTTCAACCTGACTTTCAAAAAACAATTTCGCAGATTGCGTCTTCAAAGAACTGTTCACACGTTATTTATGGCCATATCAATATTTATGGGCAAAACCTTTCCTTGAATGCTGTCTTTTTTGATATCGCAAAACAAACTGTTGTGTATCAATCGCATGAAAGCCTTAGCCAGATAGAGCAGATTCATGATTGGTTACATCAATGGCTTGATACCGCTTTAAAAAAAATTCCAAACGAAAAGTCAGGCAGGTCGCTAACAACAAATAAAGTACGTATTGAAAATATCAAAGATGAAATTATTGGAATGGATATTGCCGACATTGATCACGATTCAGACAATGAAATTTTACTCTATGGCCCAAAACACATTCGAATTCTTGATGCAGACTTTCAGACCATCAATATTCGACAATCAAAATTTGGAAAAACAGTTGTTTTTGCCCGCTGGATTGACACATTCCAAAAAAAATCTTTTTTAGTTGTATCAGAAACAACGGGTTCGGATATTATGACAGGGCTGTATCAATGGAAAAAGAATCAATGGCAAATGTTTCAAAGCCATGCAGGATGGTTCTTGACATACCTGAAATCTACCAATACAATGATTGCCCAACAACGTCAGTACAGCGATTATTGGGGCGATATTATGCAAATGCAAGGGCAGTTGTTCGATACACTTGAACCGCAAAAATATGACATGCCCATTGATGCCAATATTTTTGACTTTAACGTGATTTCCATTCAAAAGCAGCCATTGTGGATTCGGCTTGACAAAAATGATTGTTTGAATGTGTTTCGCAATCAAAATCTATTGTGGCGCAGCAGCCAACCCATGGGAGGCAGTATTCATTTTATTGAAGTACAAACCGATTCTGGCCAAATTGATTCAACCATACACCGGTATATTCCCCCAAGATTAATCGTTTGTGATCTTGACAGGGATCAGTCTGATGAAATTATTGTTTGTGAAAATACGTCCTCTACAGGCAGGCTATTTGAAAAAAACAGATGGTTTTCTCAGGGCGTTGTACACATAATGTCTTGGACAGGCGCTGAAATGCAAACGCAATGGATATCAAAAAAACAACCCGGACCGGTTACAGCCTATGCATTAGAAAAAAATAAAACCACCTGGCGATTATGGATTGCATGTGTATTAAAGCAACAAAATTTATTTCGGAAAGGACTGAGCCGAATTGCTGTATATGAAATTCAGTAACCATTGGAGATTCTCATGAAAAAAAAAACAACACTGGTTATGAGTTTGATATGTATTACAGCAGTGATTGTATTATCAGTTCTGGCTTTTTCTTTTGGTTCAGATTATGCGATTCACAAAGTAGAATCATTGTTAAACCAACAACTGGATGCTGAAATTGATGTTCAACGCATTTCAATCAACATTTGGAATCAAAAAGTTACCCTTCATAACGTAAAAATTGAATCTTCAACAAATACCCCCTTAGCAGGTTGCCAGACATTAAGTCTATCCATTGCTTTTTCAAGTATCTGGTCTGACACCATACGCATTAAGAATTTACAAATGATTCGTCCCTGGCTGTATTTACCGGTAGATAAAAACAGACCCTTGAATTTTCAGCAGGTACTGCCTTTTTTTTCATTTATCAACCAGTTGATGAAAAAACGCATTTTTTCAATCAGACAGACGCAGCGAAAAAAAACACTGTTTTTGCAATCTCTTGATTTGTTTGATGGCACACTCTATTTTTCTCAAAGCGCTCAAGAAAAATCATTTCGCTTAAAACATTTCATGATAAACACATCAAAAAATAAATTGAACCTGTCTGGAAAATTGTCATTTGCTGCCAATCCTCAATTAGAAATGCAAATACTGGAGTTTAATACATCGGGCACATATTCAGAAAAAAACCTCGCACATCCGGTCATGATGCTTTTTTCTTCACAGTCTCCTGAAATATTTTATGATCGCTTTTTGAACATTGTCAAAAAACTTCGTTTTCAATCGAATGGCGCAATCAAACTTTCAAATAATTTATTTCAACACATTGGAAATCTTCAAGATAGAATTTCTGGGTCCATTGATGGCACGTTCGAATTAAACGCACTTTCAGATTCCCCTAAAATGCAAATTTCAACAACATTTTCTGGAACACATTTGAACCATATTCCTGTAACAAAAATGGTGTTTCAGGCCAATGTTGCGGAAAAGTTGGTTACAGTCAATGAAATATTATTGGAAACGAGCGACAGTCAGGTAAAAATTCAGGGCATCATGAATTTAAACACGTTCTTTTCGCATAATATCATGACCTCAAAAAAAAATTGGAACAATATTACCTGGCATTTTTTTGTAGATTCCAACAATTTTCCCCTGTTTCATTTTCATAAAGCATTGCCAAAATTTACTCGATTTAATGGAAGTATTAAAATCAAGGGACAGGGGATGGATATTGAATCTTTTCTGTCTGATATCGCCATTCAGGGCCAGACGCACATACCCAAAAATCAATGTTTTCTACCTGAAACCAACCTGAAATATGCTGTTACCGCCCATGCAGAATCAGGTATACTGACAGTTCGTGCCATGACTGCTCAAGCTGAGGGGATTGTTGTCACAGCACATGGGCATATCAACCCGCAAATGATGGGGTCACTTTTTATGGATTCCAAAATTTCAGGTCAATGGCTTTCTTATTTTGGTCTGCCGGAACTGACCTCTGATTTTAAAACCGCATTGACAATGCATCACTCAATTTCTGAAACCAAAGCACATATGAAATTAACAGGAAACCAACTGGCTTTGAATCAATATCAATTTGGGGATTTAAACGTTGACGCCAGTTTTACCATTCCAGGAAAGTTAATTATCCACAAAGCCTTATTGTCACAACCCTCTGCGGATCTGGAAACCAAAGGTTTTTTAGCCTGGAATGATATTTCTAAAATCGGCGCATCTTTGCCAGATCGCTATGATATTACAATCCATTCAGAAAATTTTCAGATGCATGACATCCATCCAGGCTTAGCAGGTGAGGTCTCCATTGATGGTAACCTTATGCGCAGTATCAAAAAATCATCGGGTCAGTTATTACTTGATGGAGATTCTTTTAGTATTTTTGGCCAACGTATCAAATCGGTAAGCTTTCCTGTAGAAATTTTCAATGATGGCATTCAAATGCAATCTGGAAACATTTGTATTGAAGATAAGGAACAAATGGATATTGATTTTAAATTGGACAGACATAAAAACTATCAGTTCAAAATTGATTCCCAGCCCATTTCGTTGTCACACCTGAAAGGATGTATTCCAGAAATACAGGGAAAATTTAAAATAAATATTGAAGGCATGGGGAATGTGGATCATCCTCAATTAAATGGAGATATTATTGTATCCCCCATATATTTTCAAAACAATCCATTACCTGATGCTGTATTTAAAATTGCCTCCGCGCAAGATATGTTAAAAATTGACTGTACATCAATGATGGATTTTCATGCACAGTATTTGTTTAAAAAAGATCTTTTTGATATGCGCGCTCAGGCAAAAAAAATGAAACTGTCACCCTTTCTAACCTGTTTTGGACTTTCTCAATTCAAGGGCCAGGTCAGTGGTCTCTTTCAAATGGAAGGTCAATTGAACAATATTTTAAATTCACGCGGTCGTATTCAAATTGATCATGCGGTATTGGCCTACGACAATACCCCACTGATCTGGATAGACCCTATAGATCTGAATATTTACAACAAAGAATTGACACCAACAAACTATACAATCCATTTTCCTGAAAATGGATATTGTAAGGGCGCGATATATGGTACATTGCCTGAACAAACGTACTTAAAAATAGACAGCACCATCCCCCTGGCTGCGATGCGACATCTGACAGATACGATTTCTGATATTTCAGGAACCCTGAAATTAAATGGAACATTACATCAATTGATGACAGATCCCATGTTTGAGGGACACATACGCGTCATTGAGGGTGAATTTATAAATATCTGGAATAACCAACGTGTTCATCATATTCAGGGGCAGATGGATACCAAAAATCAAATTTTTGCATTAAAAAATTTTTCTTTTGGTGTTGATGATGGCACTTGTGAACTAAATGGAAAAATAATTCTTAATCATCAACAATTGCGTCAAATCAATTTAAAAGCCTCGGCATCGGCAATTCCAATACACATTCCAGAAATTGCAGATTTAATGATTAATGCCAGATTAAATTATTCCCGACAAAACCAAAAAAGTCGTTTAACTGGTAATCTGGAACTTTTAGAAGGTCTGTATTATCAGGATCTAAGCATCAACCAGATGCTTCTTGAACGAATACAGCAAAAACGCCGCCCCGACATGGTGGATCAAATTTGCCAGATTTTTCCCCCCATATGCAGGACTGATGTGGATATCAGCATTCAATCTCGATTACCGCTTATCGCAGATAATGATCTGGCGTACTTGGAAATTCATCCTGATTTTAGTATTCGAGGCACAATTTATAATCCGGTCATTCTGGGACGTACAGAATTGCTCAATGGTGAAATCAATTATTTGGGCAAAACATTTGTACTGGATAAAGGCGTGGTTGATTTTGTCAATCCCTATCGAACAGAGCCGATGATTGATATTCAAAGTGATGTTGCCGTTCGGGACTGGCAGATTTCTTTGGATGTTCTCGGCAAACCTGAAGCACTTCAGGTGAAATTAAGGTCAACCCCAACTGAAGAGCATGCGGATATTATTTCAATCCTGCTTTTTGGAAAACCCACACATCAATTGTTCGTTCAGAATACCGGACCATATAAGTCCACACAGCAGATGATTGCAGAGCTGATTTCAAGTACATTTGAAGATGATATTAAAAACACAACCGGCCTGGATACGTTTCACCTTGAAGCCTATGAGCATGAAACTGTTGATGACAATCAAAACGATGATTACAAAATTACACTTGGAAAAGAATTGTCACGTAGAATGTCGGTTACGTATGCATTTGAAACGCGAAAGGGTCAATTGATTCATCACACCCAGGCAAATTATAAAATCTTTGAAAATCTTATTATTCGCGGTATGCAGGATACTCAGGGAACATATGGTGGAGAATTGTTACTTCATATGGAATTCAGACAATTACCAGGTTTTTAATTTATAATACAATCAATAATTGATAACTTTTTATCAATATGATATGTGTTTGAAATGGAACCTGGAAACATAGTCGAATATATCGAACAAAAAGAGATTAAATGTGCAGTTGTTTTAGAAACAAAGAAACAACGACTTCGCATTCTCACAGAAACCAACCGCGAGGTAAACCTTTCAATAAAACGATTACTTCATGTGGACCAGGTGCGCCTTGACCTGAATCAGGGAAGAGACGCCCTTGTGGAATATATGCATTCCCTTGTCCGCAAACGTCAATCCATACAAGAAAAGGTTGATGTTGAAGAATTGTGGGAACTCCTCCATACTGAGGAAGATGACGTTGATATTGATATGATGACCGGTTTGTGTTTTGATGAAGTCAATGATGACAACAAATCGGCCATTTTTCGGGCCATGCTTCACAATAAGTTTTATTTCAAATTTACGCCAGACAGTTTTCATCCCTATACAGAAACGCAGATGGAAAATCTCAAACATCAGGACATGGAAGCTGAACGAAAACAGATGCTGATTGATGAGGGTGGAGACTGGCTAAAAAAAGTGATGACCACTCTGCATCCGACCATTCCTACAGATAAAATACAAACAGTCGAAATTTTAAAATCGGTGTACTTGTTTGGAAAGGAAAGTGATGATTACGACATTGCGCGTGGAATGATAGATCGTGCAGGCGTGGATATTGATAATGGGCTGCTCAAGCTTTTAATCAAAATGGGGGCATGGGATGAAAATGTCAACCTGGATTTATTCCGATACGAAATTCCCATGACTTTTTCTCAAGATCTGGTCAACCAGGCACACCTAATCAAGCATGATATTGAATTATTGGCATCACAACGCAAAGATTTGACCCATTTAGATCTGATTACCATTGATGGTCAGTCTACCACAGATCATGATGATGCCTTGAGTATTGAGTGGGATGGCAATCAGTTTTGTCTTGGCATTCACATTGCTGATGTGGCAGGCTGTATTCAGAAAAAAAGCGCCATTGACAAAACTGCGATGGATCGTGCAACATCCATCTATACGCCTGATTTAAAAATCCCTATGCTTCCACCGGTTTTAGCCGAAAATATTTGCAGTCTCAAGGCAGATGAAATTCGACCTGCGATCAGTATTATGGTATGGGTGAATGATCGGGCTGAGGTTTCCAATTTTGATATATTTTCCAGTATGGTGAAGGTGAAACATCAATTGACATATCATGATGCCAACCTCATGGTAAATGATCATCCAGAGTTAAGGCAATTACATGAATTGGCCTGTGCATTTCGAAAATATCGTTTAGATAGCGATGCAGTATACATTACATTACCAGAGATTCATATTCGGATTGATGAAGATACCGGTGAGATTATTATCAATCGTGTCAATCGAGAAAATGCCTGCCGAATGTTGGTTGCAGAAGCCATGATCCTGGGGAATTGGGTTACCGCACAGTTTCTACGAAAAAATCAAACCCCTGCAATCTATAGATCACAGCCCGCACCCAAAGAACGATTATTTGAAAAGCAGGAAGGCAGCTTGTTTGAAAACTGGATGCAGCGCAAATTATTATCTCGATTTGTTTTAAGCTGTAAACCATCACCGCATTCTGGCCTGGGATTAGATTGTTATATCACAACCACTTCACCCATTCGAAAATATTTTGACCTAATTACCCAGCGCCAGGTTCGTTCTATTTTGGGTTTTGGTACGCCTTACACAAAAGAAGAAATCAATCATATTATACAATATACCCGCCAATCTATGACAAATGCAAGCAGGCTCCAATTTGCACGTAATCGATACTGGATACTCAAATATTTGGAACAATATCGCGGAGTCAAAACACCGGCAATGGTTTTAGACAAGCGCTGGAACAATTATATTGTATTACTCACCGATTATTTGTTGGAATGTTCCCTCCCATCGACATCTTCAATGAATTTTGAACCAGAAGAAATGATTGAAGTGACCATTCAACGTGCTGATGCTCGAAATAATATTATTTCATTAAGCTGGGGTTAGAGACCTCATTAACAATACCTATGTATCAGAGGTTTGCGAAATTTTGAGTTTTTCCATCGGACGAGTTGTTTATAAATAGTTCTTTTCATCATTTTTTCATATCAAAAATTGTAAAAAAATTCAAATATTCATACGAAAAAAAAATATTTTCTTCAATAAGACACCAAAACTTGTAGACCTATAGACTTTATTAAGATAAAGATTTTGGCAAGGCGGCGCAAGGAGATAGTACTATAGTACATCGACGAAGCGCCAACGCAGTCCAAAATCTTTATCTTAAAGTCTATATGCGAATTAATTAATTCGCCAATATTTCTTTCAGAATACGCCCCACATCACGAAAATCTAGAATCAGATAAGGCTCTCCTGTTCCCAAAACAGCACTGCCCTTTAGCAAGGGATTGTCTTTTAAAAATTCATGAACAAAAGGGACCACAACAACCTTTACTTTATGGTACACTCTGTCAACGCGACAGGCCATCATATCTTTCTGCTCGTCTTCAAGAACAATGATTCTGCCATCAGTGTGATCCACTTTTTCTTCATCAATCGACAGACATTCCATGAACAAACTTTCAAGATTGACATATGGCAATAGATCATTTCGGTATTCAAAAAAATTCTTATCCCGAAAAGAATGAATATCAATTTTTTCTGAATCCAGAATTTCTTTTAAACACTTATATTCAATACCATAAGTTTGACAACCTGCTTTGACCAATAAAATATCCTGTGTGCGATATCCTTCGGTAAGCGGTAATGAAATATTCAGAACAGTCCCACTTCCAATTTCAGATTCAAGATGTATCCATCCGCCTTTATTCTCAATGGCTGTTCGGACAACATCCATTCCAACGCCGCGGCCAGAAACATCAGACACCTCTTCTTTTGTTGAAAATCCAGCCTCAAAAATCAGTTGGATAATTTCAGAATCATCCATTTCGTTATTCTTTTTGATCAGTCCTTTTTTTATGGCTTTTTTTCGAATGACCGCCGCATCAATTCCTTTACCATCATCTTCAATACGAATATTTAATCGATCTTCACTGCGTTCAGCACATATATCTAAAAAACCTTCATCCGATTTACCAAAATTTTGCCGATCTTCAGGAGATTCGATACCATGATCCAATGAATTTCTAATAATATGCACCAATGGATCATTTAATGATCTGAGTAAATCTCTGGGGATTTCGATTTCACCCCCTGTAATATTTAACTTGACTTTTTTACCCAATGTTTCACCCAACGACTTGACCATTGGCCCCAGGCGGTGAAATACGTCATTTAACTGTCGATTAGACAAATGATTGAGTTGTCTTTCAAGGGCATTGACATGTTTATCTAAATTGGAATAATTATCTTGCAGATATCGTCGGTATCGCGCAGGAACTTGTGTCCCCATTTCCTGTATCAAATTTTCCAGTGAATTTCGATCTGCAACCAGATCACCTGTACTGTCTGTCATTTCCTGAAGCGCTGAACTGGATATACGTAAATATTCTTCTTTTTTCTCTTTTTCAGGTTGTTTCTTTTCTTCATCTTGTTTTTGTGTTTTTTCAGGTTGTTTTTCAGGAAGTTCTTGCGAATCCTGTTCACTTAGCTCAGTTAATTGAATATCAGCGGCAGGTACAAGACATTCATCCCATAATCGCCTGAACGCTTCTTCAACAATTTCAGGAGAAATTTCGCACAAATCTTTTATAATATCCCAATTTAACAAAAGCCCTGGTTTGTTGATTATTGTTTGAATTTCATTCAATTCCGAACCGAGTTGATGAATATCCAATTGAACAAAAGCATTGTTTCCTTTGATAATCACTTTTTCAAGGGCGTCTAAATTGTTTTTAACCAGTTGGGTAACATCATTGTCTCCAATTTTAACAGAAAGAACTTGCTTATGGCTGACCGGCAATTGCGTGAATTGTTTTTCGGATTGAATATCTTCAAGCATTCGTTCCAGGTGATTTCCAATTTTAACAATTTCTTTTTGAAACAACTCATCATGATCTGGTTTGAACACATTTTTTAATTCACCAAAAATTGATTCAAGCCCGGAAAAACTGAGTTGATCATATTTGATAGAAATTTCTTTTATTTTATTTAAAAAAGCTATAAATTCAGGTTGTTCAGGTACTGATGTATCTCTTGACTGAACCAATGCATCCTGAGTCAGTTTGAGCCCTTCAGAAATGCAAATACTTTCTTCACGATTCAGTCCACGACCAGTTTCCTGCCAGGGTTTGAGGTAACCTTCAAACTGATGCACAAAATGAGACATGGTTTCCAGTCCAACAAATCCACTGGCACCTTTAATGGTATGCAAACAGCGAAAAATAGCATTGACACATTTAGGAGAGCATTCTTCCGAGCTAAGTCGGTCAAGGGCTTCATCCACCAAGGACAGACTGTCCTGAATATATTCTTCAATCATCTGTTCATTAATCATCATACGCTCCACTGATTTTGGTAAAAATGATAATATAAACGTATTGGCCAAACAATTAACGTTTAGAAACCTCTTTTAATTTTTCAATCCAGTACAATTTTTTCTGGTAAGCCTGTTCAATCACAGGTTCCAGTTGTTCGAAGGTAACTGGTTTAAAAAATAGTGCTGAAATATTGAGATTTCTCGCTTGAAATACAGTGGTACTATTTTTTTCCCCTGTAATGATAATAAATTGTGTTGTTCTTCGACGTTTAATCATTTGCTTGATCATTTCAAAGCCATCAATATGCGGCATATTCAAATCTGATAGCACAAGGTCTGTGGGTTTGTTTATAAAATATTGGATGGCGCGATATGGATCAGTAAAAGAGACAACATCATGTCCTGCTATTTCAACCATTCCTGATATGATTTCAACAGTTTCTGGTTCATCGTCAACAACAAGAACCTGAAAATTTTTATCCTCCATTCACAGATCTCCTTTATCATTTTATTCTTGGGTTTTTAAAGAAAAAGTAAACGTGCTTCCATGGTCAAGCTTACTGGTAACCCAAATGTTTCCTTTATTTTTAATAGACAGCTCTTTACACAAAATTAATCCTAAACCGGTGCCATGTTCATTGGCTGTCCCCTTTTTTTTATATCTTGAATCAATCTTAAAAAGTTTTTCAAGTCCATCCTGGTCAATGCCTGTACCATTGTCTTGAACAGAAACATGAATATGATCATCTTCTTGAGAGATAAACACCTTTATAATACCACCTGAATGCGTAAATTTCAGTGCATTGGCAATCAGGTTTCTTAGGATGGTATCAGTAATATTTCTGTCAGCGTAGACCAAAAATCCTTTTGAAACATCATTGGTCAAGGTAATATTCTTTTGTTCTGCTTTTTCAACATACAAATCAATATTCTTTTCGATAACCTTACCAATATCCATTTTCGTGATCGCAACTTCAATACTATCTCTTTGACATCGACTCCATGTCAATAAATTTTCTAATAATTCATATGCATTATTTGTTGATTTTTTAACAGCGTTCGCAAATTTGGTCATCTTTTCGGATTCTTCTTTGGCTGCAATTTTAATTAACATATCAGTAGAAATCATTAAGGGATTAAATACACCGCGAAGGTCGTGCGCAATAATTGAAAAGAATCGGTCTTTGGTTGCATTGAGATGATTGAGTGCAATTTGTTGTCGCCGGATGGTTAGATGGGTATTGATTCGCGCTAAGACTTCCTCATGTTGAAAAGGCTTGGTGATATAATCGACCGCACCAAGTTGTAATCCCTTAACTTTGTTTTCTGTTTCAGAGAGTGCTGTCATAAAGATAATGGGAATGTTTTTTGCTAAAGGAATTTCTTTAATTCGTTCGCAGGTTTCAAAACCATCAATGCCTGGCATCATAATGTCCAACAAAATAATATCTGGAAGCGCCAGTGCTATTTGTTCCAAGGCCTCTTCCCCATTTTGTGCAATCCGGGTTTCGTAGTTTTCTTCAGCAAGATGCTGGATCATAACCCGAAGATTGACAGGATTGTCATCGACAATTAATACTGTTTCTGTGGCTTGATTGTTTTCCATGATATATTTTCCTGTTCTTTTTTCTGAAATGAAGAGATTATTTTTTAAGCATCCCTAGCCATTTCACAATAACTTCAACCGCTTTTTGACCTTCTTTTCGCGTCCAGTTGATCCCGATTTTAACAATTTCCTTAAAGTGTTTCCTGTATGCCTGTTCATATTTTTCTTCAATTTGTTTTACAGCATCAGATGCTTTGGCATTTGCCTTTAATTCTAACACATAAACACAGTCCTCTTTGGGAATATGCATGTCTGTTCTACCAATAATGTTTTGGTTTTCACCGATGTAATAAAGATTATTCATTCGGATGGCCACACCAATCATACTTTTTAGCCAACCTTCAGGATTTTTATTCACCCAGTCGTAGGGGATATTTGCTAATACATCATATATTAATGTTTCAACACCTTCTTGAATGCATTGCGGATCTTTACTAAAGATGCCTGAAACAATTTTATCAGATACCTTTTCCCAATTATTAATATCATATTTTTTGCACAGACTTAAATCTAAGAAATAATCCATCATTACCTGCTCAGTCTCATTATTTGGGAATTTTAACTTATAGTGATCGGATGTTTCCTCTTTAACAGTTAAATAACCGGCATTAAAAAATAGCACTTCAGGTCTTAAATTTTCCAGTTTATGAACTCTGATATGCATCTCTTTAATTTTTAATGTATCCTCTCGTACTGAGTCAACTATTCTTTGGATATCAACAGGGCTTTCTTTCATATAATCACTAATCGCGCCAGGAATACCGCTATCCGCCCAATAAGACTTTATTTTTCTTTTCTTAATTAAACTGTTAATATCCCAGGGATTATAAAGCAGTTCCTGACCGCCAAAATTATATCCATTGTATTCATTTTTTACCTCCATGAGAAATTGATGGTATTCCTTATTGTGTTTTTGAGCAATCTCCTGTAGCTCTTCACTGAAATTATCCTCTACTTCCTGTTGCGTATAGCCTATTAAATCACTGGTATCCGCGTCAAAGCTGATATCTTCCAGATTGTTTAAAGCAGAAAAGATATTCATTTTCATCAATTTTGTAAGCCCGGTTATAAAAAAGAAACGAATGTGGCAATCATTGTCCTTTACCAAAGAATAAAAGCCGCTGAAAAAATTCCTGACTTCCTCTGCTTTAGCAAAATCATTCAAATGCGTCAAAATGGGTTTGTCATATTCATCTATAAGACAAACCACCTGCTTTTTTGTTTCATTACTGACATTTTCTATGATTTCCCCTAAATTCAACAGTTTAAAATCATAGAACTTTTTTATTTGGTTGTCATTATAATAAACCTGCCCGCGATTTTTGATATACGTTAATAAATCATAATCTTTTGAATAGCCGGCAAGACTTAATTCTATTACAGGATGCGGATTAAAATTCCATTTGTCATAAATATACAGGTCTGTAAACAGCTCTTTTTTACTTAAAAACAGATTTTTCATTACAGATAATGTCAGGCTTTTACCAAATCGCCGAGGGCGGGAGAGAAAATTGTATCTATTCTGATTGATTATTGTTAATATTTGCCTGGTCTTATCTAAATAAAACTCATTATACCGCTTTAATGCTTCAAAATGTTGTGTACCTATTGGTAATTTTTTTTTATTTTTTTTCATGGGTTATACATCCAAATAAACATGAGAAGTTATAGACTTTAAGATAAATACCTTACCAACTCCTTTACTTTAAATTGCTCAGTGTATGATTTTATTGTTTCTCCCCATTGCTTAAATTCTGGTTTTTTCTCCAGTAATAAATCCAGTTGTTTTTCAACACCAAATACATTACCCATTCTGGCCGCTTTAAGCATTGGCTCAATTTCATCTTTTTGGGGAACAGAAATTTGAGAATCCAATGGCGTTTTTAAGATCGTTTCATCTGTTGTTTCTTTGATATCAGTGCTTTTACAAATTATTTCCAATGGAATATCAAACCAGAAAGTACTTCCCTGATTGACAACACTGTCAACATATAATTTTCCATTCATTAATCCCAAAAGCCGCCGACAAACAGTCAATCCCAGGCCAGCACCTTCAACATATTGTCCTGAGGATGCTTTTTGAAACAAGTTGAAAATATCCTCTATCTGATCTTTAGGAATTCCTGTTCCTGTGTCTTTCACAGAAAACCGAATCAAATGATCCTCCACTGGTTTGACTTGAAATATGATCTGACCTTTGTTTGTAAACTTCACCGCATTACCCAAAAGATTGATCAATACCTGGCGTAAACGTTTTTCATCCCCTTTTACATATGTGGGTAATTCCTTTGAAATGTCTGAAGCATAATTTAAATTTTTCTGCTCTGTTTGAAGTCTGGCAAATGCTTCAATTTGTTTTATAAAATCTGCTAATGAGAATTCATCAAGCGCTGTCTGTAAAGTACCAGGCTCAATTCTGGATAATTCTAAAATATCATTAATTAAAGTCAGCAGATGTTTGCTGGAGGTCATAATTCCTGAAATCGACTCTTTGCATGAGGCATTTTGTTCAAGGGTTTTTTCTAAAAATTGTGCGTATCCCAATATGCCATTTAAAGGAGTTCTTAATTCATGGCTCATGTTGGCTAAAAAGGCATTCTTTGCCTGATTGGCCAACTCAGCTTCTTTTCGCGCTTTTTTAAGTTCTTGCTCTGTCTTCTTACGTTGTGTAACATCACGCCCAACATCCTGAAAATCAATGACATTTCCTTTTTCATCAGAAATACATCGCCGATTCCATTTGAGCCAACGTATTTCATTGTCAACAATAACCCGATGTTCAACAGTTGTTATGGGAGTTTTGGGGCAGAGTTTTTTTAAGCTATTATCATATATTTCTCTGTCTTCATGATAGACAGGCAAACGAAATATTTTTCCTTCACAGTGACCGGAAGTTTGGTTAAAATAATCACAAAAAGCTTTGTTCACAAAAGTTAAAACACCATCTGGACGATATCTGCAAATCAGTTCAGACTGATCTTCAACAACCGCCTGATAGAGTGCCCAGCTTTTTTTTAAATCTGCTTCAGTTTGGCGCACTTGTGCTTCAGGACGAACAAGAGACACTTCCTTTTTTCGCACAATGGCATCTATCTCGCCATTTCTGATGGCTTTGATAATGGATTCTGCGATAGAGAGTCTTTTTTCAAGACTCTCGTATGAGGGTTTATTTGTTTCTGGTTTCACAATATTTATGCCGCCAATTTAATCATTTGTTTTCGATTATTAATCCATTGATATACATCTTCAAAAGAGTTCATTGACAATAAGTTTTCGCCCAACTCCATCATGTCGTTTGTTCTTAATGGTTCCAGTCTTGGCATGATACGCCTGAGTTGAATATTATTTTTGTTTTATACGTCCTTATTTCTCCACTTCCCCCGCTCAGTTTTTCCATCCGCAATGGCCTCATTTTCAAAAATGAGCGTATTCAACTCCGAACGGGCATAATCAATAGCAGATTGGTGTTCTGCACGAGAGGCAAAAAGTGTTGCTTCTTTATTGGCAATGTCGCGTTTCATGCATTCAATCTTAAACTGTCGCATGCGTTTTTCCTGTTCTTCACGAGAAAGATGTTCTAAACGTGCTGCACCTGTTAATACGCCGCCTTCTCCCACATACACATCCAGTATTTTGACCCCCTCATTGGTAATCTGAAATTCACGATACTGGTTGGAATGGGATAATCCTCTGGATTTCAGAACAAGTATTGTGCGATTGATTTCTCCTTTTGATTCTTTAAAATTTAACACCACTGCTGTGTCAATCAGCGATGAAATATCCATGCCGCTGATTTGATAAAGCTGATTGCCTTCAAGGCTCTGATTGATTAATAGGACTGTGATATGCTTTTCTTTGCACATATTGATCAGTCGAATCACAAAGTCTGAGGCAGCCTGTACACCGCCCATGCGTTTGCATGCAGAAACAGCGTCAACAATCAAATGTTTTGGAGAAAAATTGTTAATGCATTTCATAATTCGAAATAAATGCTCTTCAACGCCCATGGCTTCAGGAAGGCAGGTTAAAAACCTTAACTGGTTATTGTCTATTGCAGAGCGAAGATCTATTCCCGGGCTGAGTAAATTATTGACAATGGCACCTTCAGATTCTTCAAAACCAATAAAAACAACTTTTTCATTTTGTTCGCAGATGCTTTTGATGAATGTACCTGATAAGGTGGTTTTACCTGCACCTGTTAAACCTGAAACAAGAATGGTTGAACCGCGACGATAACCACCGCCCAAAAGATTATCCAAACGATCATTACCGCTGGAGATAAGGTCACCCAATGCTTTATGATGAAGCCCCTGGGTTGATATGGGAAGAATGGCACATCCACTTTCAGCAATTGAAAAGGGATATTCATTTCTTCCAAATCCAGACCCGCGATATTTTGTGATACGCAATCTTCGTGTGGTTATTTGATTGAATATACGTTGATCCAGTTGAATCACACAATCTGCCATAAAATCCACAAAGCTGTACATACTTGACATGGATGAATGCTGCCATGTTTTTACTGTCATCAAAGTGGTGTAAAGTTTGGCGCTTAAAAAATTATGGATCGTGTAAACATCGTTTTGTTCCAAAAATTGATCTTCATAAAGCCTGAGCAAAATATCCAGGGCATCCAGTACAACGTTATTGGCTTTCATCTGCCTGGCTTTGCCATCAATAATGTTCATCAAGCCACTGACATCAAAATTGCCAGAAACAACCATATTTGTTTTGGGACAGGCATCCAGAAGAAAGATTAAGCCTTTTTCCTCCAAAGGTGATAGATCCCATCCCATTGTCAGTGCATTCTGACGAATATCAGCCGGATGTTCTTCAAATGATATAAATAAACCCGGTTGCCCGGTTAGAGCATTACGATAAAGCCATTCCAGACTCAATATGCTTTTTCCACAGCCAGGCCCGCCATTGACAATGGTCGTTCGTCCCCTGGGAAAACCGCCTTCAAGAATCATGTCTAATCCATAAATATAGGTAGGCACTTTTTCAATAGACATACACTTGGAATGATTGAAAATCTTTGATTGATCGCAGATTTTATCCATTAGGATCTCCTGTTAGAATGCTCCGGAAATCGGATTCCGAGATCCAAGTGCCGGATTTTATAAAAGATCACGTACTCAATGATAAAAATACAATTTGAGTTCCCTAAGATAGAGTCATCTCGGAAATGAATACAATGATCTTTTTGCCTGTTCGGCTTTACAATCTTAGTGCTGCTTTAACTTTATCAACGTCGCTTAAGGTTCCGACGATTGTCGTTTCTGGCGAAGGTTCCACAATGATCAGCATGGGTGTCACCAGAACGCCATGATCAATGGCCGATTGAAAATCGCTTAAGATATCAACAACCTCTAATTTGTATCGATCCTTAATTCTCGAATCAAGAATTTCACGAATGTTATTTATGGCCTGAATAGAATTGGGTTCATTTCCGGCAATAAACAGTTTCAGTCTGTATTTTGGGTCACTTTCCTGTGTCTTGGTCATTTTTACCTCCTTAAATGTTTCCCAAAATAGATTTGTTCAATGTGTTGTCATCTTTAATTTTACCACGTAATCTGGCTCTGATATCTCTCCCATCATGCCAGATTTTTTCTTCTTCCATCAATGTATCCAGTTCAGTTTTAAACATATCAATTTCAGATTGCAGGGCAGCAATCTTGGCCTGTTTGGCCGCTTCTTTATGATTTAACTCCTGTCTCTTTTGTAAAATACGATGTTCACGCATGCGTTGATTTGCCGATTCTTTGGCTTCCTGTTCCTGTCTGGCAGCGCCAGTCAGAACCCCTCCTTCACCAACATAAACATCCATAAGTTCAACGCCATTACTGGTGATCCGAAACTCTCTGAATTGATTGGAATGTGCCAAACCTCTGGATTTCAACACCAGGAGCATGCGATTGACTTCTCCACCCACTTCGGTCATTCCTAAGAACAGGGCTGTATCCACCATAGATGATATTTCCATACCACTGATTTGATGAATATCCATTGATTCAACAGTTTGATTGAGCAGAATACAGGTAATATCATTTTCTTTACAATGATTCAAAAGCCGGATTAAATATTCAAAGGCAGTTCGAGTCGATCCCATCCGCTCACAGGCAGAAATGGCATCAAGAACGATGTGATCAGGTTTATCATCACTCATCTGGTTAAAAGCGCGCATGAGATGCTCTTCAGAGCCCATTGCTTCAGGAAGAGAGGTTAAAAAACGCAGCCTTTTGGATTCAATGGCAGGTCGAAGATCAATTCCCGGGCTGAGCATGTTGGTAACAATGGCTTCTTCAGATTCTTCAAATCCAATGTATAACACTTTTTCACCTCTGTCACAGGCACTTTTGATAAAGGTATTGGCCATTGTTGTTTTGCCTGCACCAGTAATACCGGCAATCAAAACACATGATGCCCTGCGGTAACCACCGCCCAAAATGCTATCCAGACGTTCATTGCCGCTTGAAATAGGATCTCCCAAGGGCCTGTGACGAAGTCCTGTTGTAGAAATCGGGATAATGCTGAGTCCTTTATCTGAAATCACATAAGGATATTCATTACGACCAAAATCAGAGCCCCGATATTTGGTCACGCGAATACGACGTGTGCTGATTTGTTCTCTCACCCGCTGATCCAGATGAATCACACAGTCTGCCATAAAATCAAGAAATTCATATCGTGATGCCATGCCATGATCTTGTGAGCTTTTGACTGTCATGATGGATGTCATCTTTCTGGATGAAAACCAGTCGTGAAGAATATAATATTCGGAGCGTTCACGATTAAAATCATTATACATGCGAAGCAGAATATCAATGGCATCCACAACAATTCGGGTACAATTCATGGATTTGGCCTTACCTTCAATAATGGCAAACAGACCCATCAAGGAAAAATCTCCAGAAATCAGTGTTTTTGGATCTAAATTGGCTTGCATGACAAACATCAGATTCTGTTTTTCCATTTCATCAAGATTCCATCCCATGGTCAGTGCATTTTGACGAACAGCATCTGCACGTTCTTCAAAGGTGACATATATACCAGGATGACCATTTTTTGCGCCATTATACAGGAACTCTATGCCAAAAATACTTTTACCACATCCGGGCCCGCCACTGATAATCGTGGTTCGATTTGATGGGATTCCGCCATGAAGAATATCATCTAATCCGGCGATGTACGTTGGTATTTTGGGCAAGGCGCTTTTATCTGTTTTTGATTCATTTTCCATTTATGAAAATACCTCCTGTTTAGTTTTATATTTATTATTATTTCATATTTTTATTTATATGTTTTTTAAATATTTTGAAATAAATTAATCAATATCTGGCAATTTTCTCAACCCCGAATCTTCAAGCAAAGCATTTAAATCCGCTTTTGTTGACCATAACACATTATTCTCTTCCAGGCGTTTTTTTGCATTTTTTGTAACCCCACTGGCTGAAAAGAGCCATAAACGTATTGATCTCAATTTTTTCCCAAATTTTTCCTTTACAAGCGTTTTTTGCGTGATCAGGTTTTCAACAACTTTTTCATCAACAGGATCTTTATGCCATTTGCTTTCTGCAATCCAGAAATCACTGCCTGCTGAGGCAAAAATATCGATTTCTTTCCCCTTTCCCGATCCTAATCTGAACCGCTGATCAATATAAATAAAGTGTGGAATTGTTATTAAATCAGGAGAATGAAAATATTTCCCATCAATTGTTTTTCTTTGATTATTCCATAATACCTGTATCATAAAAACTTCTGCAAGATAACCCTGATAGTTCTTATACTTTTTCTTTAATGATTCATATTGAGATACAATATCTCCAACAACATGAGACTGGCTTTGTCGTTCAACTTCGACTTGTCCCCATACTTTTAAAAAATCTTGCAATACAGGATCATTCATTTGCGTAAAGTAGCCGCCAAAGCTTTTGTAATCAATTAAATCTCCCTGAGATAGTTTGATCAGAACATCGATAATTTTTTTTATTTCAACATCAGTGCCCTCACGCGCTTTTAGTTCTTTTTGTATTCTTTCAGGGTCAATGTCTTGGGCTTCTTCCAATGCTGCCAGATAGAGTATCCATTTTGTAATATTATGATCATTGATTCTTTCAATCCACTTTATGACCTGATCCCTTAATTCTTGATAAATAAACCCGGATGAAAGATCTATGGCTAAAATTCTATTGATGGCCTCTTCACTGTTCAAGGGTACATTCAATTTGGCAGATCTTTCCACAACCGCACTAATATAAAATGGGTTTCCACCACATTTTTTGGATATTATAGGTCTCAAAATTTCGGGAATATCAGCATTAAAATATAAAGATGTTTTACCGACAAGTTCCCCGCCATAAAAGTCAGTAAAGGATTTAATATGTTCCGCTGCAAATCTTCCATATAATGCGCCTCTTCCAAGTATATCATTTAAAATTGACATGGCAGAACCAGTGACAAAATGAGGGCATGTTCGAGACTCAACCGCATCTTGCATGTATCCCACAACTCGAAAATGATGTTGGGGCAGATGGATGTTTTGAATTTCATCAAGAAACATGACAATGCTGCTGTCAAATCTGTCGGATATCGTCCTTGGTAGGTTAACTGCCGATTCTTCAGGGGATACACAATCTTTTTCATTAAAGACTTCTATTAAATTAAAAGCCCAATCAAAACTTTCTGTTATTTCAAGATTTGTCTTTATATAATTATAAAGTTTATTAAAACTGATGAATTCCTCATTAAGAACATCAGGATTTCGCATTCGAAAGGCAGCATTCCATCTGATAAAATTTTCAACATATTTAAGCGAAAATTCCCATCGGTCAGTGATATCATCTGGAAATTTATAATAAACAGGTACAACTGCATTGGAATCTTTATAATCCTGCTCAAAAAATAAACGATTCACCACTCTTTTGAAAATTTCAGTTTTACCCATTCGCCGCTGGCCAAGTAGTACAGTTGATGCAGTTCTGCGTGTAGCAGTTTTTAAGGCCTCATTAAAAAATAGATCTAAAAAATCTTTTCGGTCTGTGTATAATTCTTCTGGTACAAGTGTTTTGATTGCAAATTGCTTTTTGTTCATATAATGTCCCCCGCTCCTTTCACCTGCAAAGAAAAAGTAAACGTGCTTCCTTTATCTGGTTCACTGGTAACCCATATATCTCCATTATTCTTTTGAGAAAGTTCTTTACACATAATTAAACCCAGACCTGTACCCTGTTCATTTTCAGTTCCTTTTTGTTTGTGTTTTGAATCAATTGAAAAGAGTTTTTCCACAATATCAACATCAATACCAGTGCCATTATCACAAACAGACACATGAACATAGCCCTCTACTTCTTTGGCAATGATCTGAACAAATCCGCCAGGATAGGTAAATTTCAGGGCATTGGCGATTAAATTTCTCAGAATGGTATTGGTAATATTTTTATCGGCATAAACATATAATTTTGGGGGAATCATTTGAGTCAGTGAGATTTTTTTTTGATGCGCACGTTCAGAAAATAACTGTATGTTCTTGGATACCAATTTGTGGATATCAAATTCCCCGGAAACAACGTCAATGATTCCGCGCTGACATCTACTCCAGGTCAGCAAATTTTCTAATAACTCATAGGCATTTTCAGTTGATTTTTTCGCAGAATTTGCAAATTTAGCCATAACAGTCGATTTTTCTTTGACTGCAATTTTAACCAGCATATCGGTCGAAACTTTCAGTGCGTTAAACATCCCCCGAAGATCATGACCGATAATAGAAAAAAAGCGATCTTTTGATGTATTCAGATTTTTTAAAAACTCTTGTTTTTCTTTACTTTCAAGAAGGTCTGATTCAGTTTGTTTTACCTGCGTTTCAGGGCGAACCAAAAGCACTTCCTGTTGCCGGATAATGGCATCAACCTCACCTTTTCGAAATGCCTCAATAATGGCTTCCATGTTTCGCTGCACTCTTTTATATTCTGTAACATCTCTGGAAACTGCAATCAAAACAGTCTGGTTATTCCATTTACCATTACTGATTTTTGTTTCAACCTCAATTCTTCTGCCATTTTTTTTGATCAACTGACCGGAAAAAAGCGTTGCGTTTCCTTCAAATATACCAACAACAATAGCAGAAATACTCTCCAATCTTTGGGGCGCATGGAGTTCCAAAATATTCATGCCGGAAAGTTCTTCATTGGAAAAGCCGAGTTGTTCACAAACAACAGGATTTGCCTGGAGTACACACCCATTTGTGTTTAAGATGAATACAAAGTCATTCATGGCATCAAATATGGATTTCAGATTGTCATTGCTGATTTCAAGTGATGCCTGTGCCACCTCTCTTTTAGTGATTTCTGCTTCAAGTTCTTTATTCTTTTGAATGAGTTTTTCATTGGAGGCTTTAAGCTCTTTTTTTAAAATCAGATGGCGGACTGCCTTTTGAACAACCTTTTCCATATTGCTGGCTTCAAAAGGCTTTCTTATAAAATCAAAGCCCCCTATTTTCATGAATTCAACAGCAGTTTGTACTGTGCCGGCTGCGGTGATTGCCACCATAATAATGTCTGGATAAAGTTCCAATGCTTGTTTTGCCAGTTCAAGACCGCTCATTTTTGGCATCATGATATCGGTCAGCAGAATGTCTGTTGGAATTTTTTCTAATTTTTCCAGTGCACTAAATCCAGAATCAGCGCTTGTCACATTATAGTCAAGTGTACTTAAAAATTCTTTTAATATGATTGCAGCAACAGGTTCGTCATCAACGACCAAGATGTTAATATTGTGGTTTGTTTGCATAATTTCTAGCTTTTATTGGTGAAAAAAATTGCTTTTAAAACACTCGAAATCCTTTATTCCCAAAACAATAGATGAAGTAAAATTCGTTTTTTTGTGGTTCTTTGATTCATTTTATTAATCTTTCTGTTAATCTGACGCAAGTACTCAGGATATTTTGATGACACTCAAATGAAATTACATTGAACCCCTTGTGTTTGCATTTGATAATCCTCAAATTATGTTCTACAAACAGCTTCTTGCTGAACAGACTGGAACAAATTTTTAACATACTCATACTGTTCACCTGTTGCCTGAACGATTTGATCAATCGTCATCACGCCAGATTTAATAATTTGGGTTAAAAACCTGTTCGTCCCTTTTCAATGCCCTTTGCTTCCATATATTCTTCAACAGTATCAAACATTTTTACCTCCTTAAATTTTTTATTTAATTCGAGTAATTGTTCATATTTATCATGTTCTTCTTGTGTTAAAGGAAGGCTTTCATCAATCAAGCAGTAAATAACTGCCTTTTGTTTTTCATTTAAAGGTATTGATATTATTCCTTTTGAGGTAAATAGACTTTAGAGATTTCGCATGCTACGTCTCTACACGACCTTATTTTTTTGTACGATCAACAAAAGGGCGAACAAAAGGTTCGTCTCTACATTCATTCCCGAACATAGTTTTGATTCCGGTTGCTTATACAGCAAAAAATAATGTTTGACTTTTGGGGATGCTTTTTAGATAGTGCCCCTAAAGTTATGCACTACAAGCCGCTTCTTGCTGAACAGACTGAAACATATTTTTAACATATTCATATTGTTCTCCGGTTGCCTGAACGATTTGATCAATCGTCATCACGCCAGATTTAATAATTTGGGTTAAAAGACCTGTTCGTCCTTTTTCAATGCCTTTTTCAATGCCTTTTTCAGTGTATTTTGCTTCCATATATTCTTCAACAGTATCAAACATTTCTACCTCCTTAAAACCTTTATTTAATTCAACTAATTGTTCATACTTTTCAAGCTCTTCCTGCGTTAAAGGAAGGCTTATATCAATTAAACTGTATATGACAGCCTTTTGTTTTTCATTTTTGACAGTTTTAATCATCCCATTGATTGATTTGGCCTTTATCACATGTTTTTGATTTTTTGGATAATTTGTTAATGGTAAATACGCATAGGTCAATGGGTTGTCTGGTTTTAATTGTTCGAATTCCGCTGCATCATACTGTTTCAGTTTAATTAATTGATATGTAAACGCATTAATTACTGGATAATTCATAATGGACATATCATATGTTTCTGGTATGTCCATAAATAAACATTATCATCCTGGACACTCTGCGTCCTGTGTTTTGTAAATCTGAAATGCGTTCCCACGCAGAGGGTGGAAACGAGTTCCGAATCATGATTGATTAGAAGCTTTCTCTGCTCGGAGACGCACAGCCGTTCGTCCCTACAACAGGCATCTTGTTTAAGCAGCAAGTTTAAATTCATGTCTGTCATGAATATATTGAGAGAAAAGCATACTTTCAATATTTAAATGATAGTCTAAATCAGGCCACTCAATTCCAGAATTTTGACATATGAATTTATAATTTGATAATTGATTGATTGTTGCCTCAAAAAGTTCTTTATACCAGTGCATTGGCGTTGAAATAATTCTATCATCATGCAACTTCACATGAAGATATTGGTTATCAAAGCTTACTGATTTTCCCTGAATTGAAGTATTCATTCCACTTCCTTTTAAAGTTTTCTACATTTTGATTGACTATTTTAAGAGCATTGGATAATTCTTTTTTCTTAAAAGTATTTTTGACGACTCTTAAATGTATCAATTCAATTTTTGCATATTCATCACCTTTCATAATGTGAATATGTTCAGGTTCATGCTCATTGGCGTAGAAAAAGAATGTAAAGCCTTTTTCTCTAAGTAAAGTAGGCATAGAAGTTCCTTTTGATGTTGATTTTTGTAATTCCTTTTCCATTCACAAATTATTAATTTAGCCCATCACGAACTAATTTTGCCAATTCGTTAGATATTTCCTGTACATGGCGCATATTATAAATCGATACACCTGATAAAAAACATGATATGAAAATTAAGATCCCAAAACCTCCGCCCTCTTTCAATTGGCATTTAATATTTTATCTCGTTCACCTGAACGAATCATTTTAAAAAGTTCAGAATCAAATTGTTGTCTGAAATCCATATGAAATGGATATTTCCCACTTTCAATGGCTATTCTTGAATAACCAATATAAACTTCATTTCTTGAAATTTCAACCCCAAGTACCGGTTCTTTCCAACTGGAATTAAATTTTCCATTGCTGACTGCTTTGTTATATTCAACATTATAAGTTGTTTGATCCATAATAATGCAATCCACTCTGCCGGCACCCAGTTTTAAGATTTGAGTGACTGCACCCTTTGATTCTTCCAGTGTGATTTTTTTTGCTTTAACCATTTCATCAAATTTCGGTCCGCCCCATCCGCTGAAACCTGAAGGTCTGCCTATTTTTAACTGTTGATAATCACCAGGCCATTCAAGTCTTGGATTTTTCAAGGTTTCTGATTGACAATACACATTCAGAACATCACTTGCAAGTGGCAATGAATATGGATAAAGATACGGCCAATCATGCCCATGAAAGTATGCTGTTGCCAGTCCGAAACCTTTTCCTGTCTCCATGAGTTTTTTACCCCGCTTCCATGGAACGGCTGTAATCGTAACATCGTATCCCTTCATTCGATCAAAAACAGTTTTGATGATATTAACGTATGTGCCTTTTACCTCTCCATTTTCCTTATAAGAATAGGGTTGAAGAGAATCGTCAGTATAAATTGTCACTTTAATTGACTCTGCACTGACACTGCCTGTTAAGAGAAATGTTAATAAAAGAATTAGAAATTTTTTCATGATAGTCCCTTTTTCAATAAGGAAATCTCTGATAATAAGTTCCTCATTTCAGAAAGAGTAAATGCTATTCTTTTTTGAACCAGGATTACACTGAAGAAGATGAATAAGATGAAATGAGACACTTTTAATTCATCTTATTCATCTTCTTCAGCGTAATCCTGGTTCAAAAAAAAAAGAAATGCAATTTATTAAATGAGGAACTTATTATCAGAGATTTCCTAAGTCATAAATTATTTAAATAATATGTACATAACATAACACAAAAAATCCGCAATCAACCATAACAACATCAATACCCAATAAGCTTATCCGGATTCAACACCAGAAAAACCTTCCCATCCCCCATAATACTCACCCCGCTGACTGCATCAATACTGTCCAGATTATCCGGCAGGGGCTTTATTGCCACCTCCATATGTCGATCCAGTTCATCCACCACAAGTCCAAATTTATGATCATGTGTTTCTAAAACAACCAGTGATAATTCATCTGTTTCAACACTCTTGGATTCAACATGAAGTATGTTATTCAGCCACAATATCGGAATCACTTCTCCCCGATAATGTGCGATATGATTGGCCCCCGCAGAACGTATGGTTTGCGGTTTTACTTTCATGGTTTCGGAAATAAAATCGATGGGGATGGCATAGGCATCACCGCCGCATCTAACAACCAGCGTTTCGTTGATTCCCATGCGCATGGGAATGGATAATTTGATCTCAGATCCTTCTCCTGGCTGTGATTTTACCTGTATGTTGCCGCCCAATTCCTGTATGGCGGTTTTTACCACATCCATGCCCACGCCGCGACCCGATATATCGGTCACTTTTTCTTTGGTTGACATGCCTGGCAAAAAGATAACATCCAGTACCGCATCATCTTCAGGCGATTTTAAATCCAGTCCGGCTTTAATGCCTTTTTCGTATAATCGCTGGCGATCCATGCCTTTTCCATCATCGACAATACGAATAATCAACATGCTGCCTTCTTGAGATGCCTTGAGTTCCACTTTTCCCTGTTCTGCTTTTCCCTGTTGAATTCGCTCTGATGGCGGCTCAATACCATGATCACACGAATTTCTAACCAGATGAACCATTGGATCAAACAGTAGATCGGCGATTTTTTTATCAATCTCAATGTCATTGCCTTCAGTCATCATGGCAATGGGTTTTTTCTGACGTCTACTGATATCCCGGACAATACGATTAAATTTGGTAAACAATCCGCGAACCGCAACCATGCGCAGGCTCATGACACCATGATGAATTTCATTGGTCAGACCGGACATTTGATACAAATTGTTTTTTAATAATTTGAGACCTTCATCAATGGTTTTGTCCCCTTTTTGAATTTGATTCAGCACATAATCATAACTGTTTCGGGCAATGAGCAGTTCTCCCACCACATTGGTAAATTGTTCCAGCTTGCTTTCATCAATGCGCATGGTTTGTGCGCCAACTTCTTCTTTCTCTTTGATAGGTGCATCTTTTGGAACTTCGGCAGCTTCTTTGGGTACATCTGATGGTTTTGGCGGTGCGATATCTTTTTCCAGAACTGAGGTCGGATCCGCCACAATTTTTTGAAATTGCTGTACCAGATCTTCATTGAGTGTCGCAGGTCTTTTGGCTGCATAATCCTCAACCATCACGTTCAGATGATCAATGCCTGCCAGAATGACATCTACTAAAACAGAGTTAACGATAACAATACCATCACGAATAATATTTAAAATACCTTCTAGTTCATGCGCAAAGCCAGAAACATCAGGCATTTCAAACATGCCTGCCCCGCCTTTGACAGTATGGATTCCACGAAATACACCATTCATAATACCGGCATCAGTTGGATTCTGTTCGGCTTTCAGCATGTCACCATTGGCTTTTTCAAGTATTTCTTTGGCTTCCAGATAAAACTCCGACCGGTAACTTTCCATATAATCTTCGTCCATGATACCTTCCTTATTTGCGTTTGGCTTCTTTCAGGCGGTTCTCCCAATAACAGGCGCGTTTGTACATTGTTTCTACAGCATTTTCCAATTCATCAATGTCAACCGGTTTAAAAAACAGATAGGCAACGCCTAACCATCGGGCATGAACGACTGTTTGAATATTTCTGTTGCCTGTTACGATGATGAAATCTGTATTTAAATTTCGGTCCTTTAATTTTTCAACAACCTCAAATCCATCAATATTTGGCATGTTCAGATCTGTAATCACGAGGTCTGATGGTTTTTTCATATAGGTTTCAATGGCTGATTCCGGGTTGTCAAACGATATGATCGTATGATCTGTCAGTGCTGACAATGAAGATGCAATTAATTCTGCGGTGTCAGCTTCATCGTCAAGAACAAAAATTCGATATTTATCGGCATCCATATTAAGACTCCTGGGATAATATGTCTTTTACAGTATCGAACAGAGAATCCATTTCCAGCTTTGTGATATGGGCATTGGCTTCAAGGGATTTGGCACGTTCTTTCATCCCAAGATCACCAATTGAGGAATAAATAATCACCGGCGTTTTTCCGCGATCCGGATGTTGACGAATATGCGCCAGAACAGCCAGACCATCTCTTCGGGGCATTTCGACATCGGCAATAATTAAATCAAAATCTGATCGGGAATCAAAAACATCAATGGCTTCCTCGCCATCCCGAACAGCAGTGATATTCATGCCAAGATCTTCCAGTTCCATTTGAAGCATATTGCGGACAGTGCTGGAATCCTCGGCAATCAGAATATTTTTACCCTGACAGGACCATTCACCATCAGATCTGTCTGCTTTGAATTCTTCTTCCGCTAGATTTGGTGCCAGTTCCAGCACAATTTTTTCATAATCAACCAGCAGAATATTTTGTTCATCTGTGGGTCTTGCAATGGCCAGAACATAGGGGTTTTCAAAATTTCCCATAATATCTTCCGAACCTTTGACTTTTGACCAGGACAGGGTATGTACCTGTTCCGCAGAGTCAACCAGAAAACCGGTAATTTCATTAAAAAATTCAGTAATAATGACCCGCCGGCCTTTTTCAGCATCATTTAATCCCAGAATGACTCCCAAATTGACCAATGGAATCACCCGACCATGATCTTCAAACATGCCCATCACAGAATGATGCGCCCCTGGCCCGGGTTTTACCAGTTTTGCGGGTCGGTCTAAAATTCTGTTAACTTTCAGGATGTTAATTCCCAAATGAAGGCCACTGATCACGTATTCCAATATTTTGAGTTCATTGGAACCGCTTTTTAAATAGGCTTCGGGCTCTTTAAATTTACTCATTTAAAACCTTCCTTTCTATAGATTTATTTCTTTTTCATAACAACCATTGCCTGAATTTCATCAATACATTCTCTAAGTTGTATGACTTGATTACAAACATCATCAGATGCCTGCGCGCTTTGATCAGCAGATTCGGCATTTTTCTGGTTGCTTTCATCAATTTGAGAAAGTGCACGGCTGATCTGATCAATTCCGCTCGCCTGCTCTTTTGATGCATTTGAAATTTCAGTAATTAGTTTTTCCACCTGTTGTGTGCTTTCTTGAACTTTTGCAAATTGATCATTGGTATCTGAAACAAGATTGGACCCCTGATTGATTTGTGTTACAGTGCTTTCGATTAAATCCGCTGTATTTCTGGCAGATTCAGCAGAACGTAGTGCCAGAGTTCGAACTTCATCCGCAACAACCGCAAAACCAGCGCCTGCTTCACCTGCGCGAGCTGCCTCAACAGCAGCATTTAAGGCCAGCAAATTGGTTTGAAATGCGATTTCATCAATGGTTTTAATAATTTTTGACGTTTCTTCACTGGCTTTTGTCATGTTTTTCATGGTTTCAATCAGTTCGTTCATGGATTTATCTACTTTACCGATGGTTTGATTGGCAGATTTCATATATGCATCCGCTTCAACTGAATTTTCAGAATTTTTTGCAGTCATGGCATTCAATTCTTCAAGTGAGGCTGACGTTTCCTCCACTGAAGCGGCCTGAGACGCTGAGGAATCTGCCAGTTGACGTGAGATTTCTGTGGAGGTTTCTGATGCTTTTTCAAGATTATCGGTTAACGATGACAGGTATTCGATCATTTGTTGGATGGGGCCAACAGATGTTGATCTGAAAAATTCAGATAACAGTAAGGACAGAAGCAATCCAACGAGACAAACCGCTATCATTTCTATTTCTGATTGCTTTTGTTCGCGAAGTGCTGTTTCAACATGTTTTTCTTTTTCTGGATCAATAATCTTTTCCATGGTATCTTCAAGCATTGTAAAGATTTTGTGTATCTCCTGATGTAATTGATCCATCAATTTGTTTCGGTTCATGGTTTCAGTATGAAACTGGTCGCCATATTTTCTAAAGTCTGATAAATATGTGTCAATTTGCCCTGCAGCCTGTTCCATTTTGGATTCACCAGATAGCGTTGCCCGCCATTCAGAAAGCCCATCTTTGGCAGCCTTGCAGGCCTGTACAAACAATTTCCAATGGGCGTCATCTTTTTTTGTGGCGTAATCATGGGCATTGGTTTGAAGTTTTAAAACATTGGCAATCACGCCTTCATTCATGACCATATCAATTGCGCCCCATTTGACCATTTGCGGAATATCTTTCGCTTTTTCCGCCTGTTCCTTTGCCGGATCAATAACATTTTCCATCGTTTGTTCCAGAAAGGCCACAGCATCATTGACAATTTTGTCCCAATTTTTCCTGATTTCATTACATTTATTGATGGATTGATCGTTTTCAGTGGTTGTGCTTTTAAAGGATTGAACCCTTTGTTCCAGAGCATCGACAACTTTCATCAGGTCAGGATAAGCAGAAACAAGGGCTTTCCACTCTTTTATGCCTTCATTAATATCTGAAAATGCTTGATTGACCTTAGAATTGTCTGAAAAATTGATATCATATAAATATCTTTGTAAAACTGATGACAATTTCAAAAAGTTCTGCGTCACGCCTTCATTCATAATCATATCAATGTAAGACCATTCAGCGTAAATAGACATCTGTGAACGTATGTTGTTTATGCCATTCCAGCCAATTGCGCCAATAATCATGGCGATAACAATGCCAATAGCAAACCCAAGACGTATCTTTTTACCCAGTTTCATAGACTTAAACCGGTTAAACATAACTTACCTCCTTAATTATTTCTATTTATTCACAATCAGCGAAAAACAAACCCCGGTTTCACCTTCAATATTTTCAGCCTTTATTTCTCCGCCTAAAGCATCGGCCACCATCTTGGAAAACGCCAGCCCCAAACCATGACCGCGATATTTACGATTGGCGGTCAGGTTTAATTGCACACCGGGTTGAAAAATAGTTTTAAGATTATCTTCAGGAATGGTCTTTCCAAAATTTTTCACTTCAAGGCCATAGCCATCGTTTTCCAGGCCAAAAAGCGTCAGTTCAATGGGCTTACCTTTTATATTATGAAAGACTGCATTCATCAAAAAATTGATCGCAACGCGTTTCAGTAAATTGCTATCTGTTGAAACAACTTTATTGCTCCGACAAACAGTTTTCATGCGTTGACTTTCTGAAGCCACCACTGGCGATATTTCCTGGACAATGGATGATGCCAGCGATTTTAACTCAACATTTTCAAACTTCACCTGCAAAGAACGTCCAGAAATAACATCCTGCATATCCCTGAGCATTTTACGAACGCGATCCAGGGCCAGGTTTGAAGATCGAATCAGCCGTGCATGGGTTTCATTTTTGGGGTCAAACCGACCAATACAAATGCGGGACATAAGCCGCTCGATCACAGCCAGCGGCGCGTCCATGTCATGGATAATCATTCGGACTAAAAGTGTTGTGTCATCATTGGTCAAGTGACATTCGGACATTTTTATACCTCTATAGTTTTAAAGGGTTCAGCACCAAAATCACTTTTCCATCGGAAGTGATTGTT
>Ga0272440_1000310_pt1 | contig 41133 bp, 32 predicted proteins | sample SSMMMBAug17_FD_192440 | JGI IMG/M metagenome (GOLD analysis project Ga0272440, IMG submission 192440) | Marine sediment archaeal communities from Little Sippewissett salt marsh, Falmouth, MA, United States - SSM-MMB-Aug17 | ecosystem: Environmental > Aquatic > Marine > Wetlands > Sediment ...
TAACTGATTTCAAAAATTTCAATATTACAAAACTTTATATCACAAGAGTTATCCCGGTCATTTTCCTATATACCATTTATATTTTTCATAATTTCATTAACAAATCTAAAGAGAAAGAGACATATTACGTAGATTTCGAGAGTGCTAAAACACTTTTTCTGTTTTTTTAAAAAAGGGCTTTCAATTTTTTATTGAAAGCCCTTTTTTTTCTCATGTATTTACTGGTAGTTTATAGTAGTACTCGATAGTATAAACTTCTTTTGGTACATTTAATATATCTAGTATTTTTAACTGGATGTTATTTAAACTTATTATCCCTCTAATCTCTTTTTCTTCACTCTTTTTAATCTCTATTAACATTAAATTTTCAAACAATGACAATATTTTATCCGTCTTTGGGCGGCATGTTTTTATGTTGTTGGGCATTACTCCTTCTAAATACTCTCTCCTTTTTAAAAGTTCATTAGATGCTTCTCTTTGGATTAATGTATAAAGTTGCAATGCCAATGTCATTATAAAAAGCATTGAGCAGATTCTATTCGATTTCTCCAACAACATTGGTGTTACTGATAATGGCCCCTTAAGAACACTAAAATTTTTTTCTACTTTATATTGTCTTTTATAAAGAGATAATAACTTTTCACTACTGTTAGCGGCGATTATATCCCCCCCATCTATGGCATAATTAAATAGCCCCACCTTTTCAACAACTTATAATTAAAGCATTTTTCTAATCAAATACATTTCTTGATAAGAATTTATCAACTAAAGATAGTTTAATTTGAAACATCATTGATAATTTTTCCTAATTTTTCCTTCTATAGCGCTATATTGAACCTTATTTTTTCTAAACAAACTATTGCCTGATTGATCAAAACAATTCCAAACAAAAAAACCCGCATAATAAGAACCTTAAACAATCTGTCCGAGCAGTTCAGCAATTATCCCTATACAATGCTGCATCTGGCCACTCATGGACATTTTGGCAGCACACCTGAAGACACTTTTTTGCTGACCTATTATGATGGAAAAATGTCCATGAATACGCTTGAGCATCTTATTAAGTCCAATAGATTTCATAATCCCCATATTGAGATGCTCACCTTAAGCGCCTGCACTACCGCTATGGGAAATGAACGTGCGGCACTGGGAATGGCAGCTTTGTTGAAGATACAAGTATTGACCTTCCAGGTGTAAATTACAGTGCAGTCGCATTTGGAGACTATGACAATGATGGCGATTTAGACTGGCGATGATTTTAATTCTGGTGATGATAGTGAAAACCCCTTAAAATCAAAAGAAAAAGCCATTGAGCATGCTCAATTCGGTGAACAGGTGATGTATGTTGGCCCATTTAGAAAATTGGTTCCGGTGGAAGTAGAGCAGTATATTATTCATGTGGTTGGTGCTGATGGCCTTGAAGAAGAGATTGTTATTGATAATACTGTTAATGAGGATGTTGATTCAAATAGTGATGAGGATGTTGATATGACTATTAATGAGGTGAATGAAATAAGTAGTGCAGGAAATGAGGGTACATAATGAATGTTTTAAGGACTCCAATAAAGTATTGCACCTGTATCTTTAAAAGAGTATAATAATTGCTTTGAATTTATTGACACAAATCTTATAGGAGGCTCAATGAACAAAAATCAATTTGCCATAAAAACACTTGTACCCGATGACATATACACCGATCGAAAAGAATTTTTAGACCTTTTTTATAATGAAGCCTTAAAAGCAGCCACGCGCAGAAGCGTATCAATGGTTTTACTTGGCCAGCGACGTATGGGCAAAACTGAAATTTTCAAAAGAGTTATCAATCGGTTGTTTTTTGAACAAGATTATAAAGATCCCAATGCTGTTGTTCCGGTTTATTATAAATTTCCAGATCATATTATTGATCCCTGGCAGTTTTCGATTAAATATGTTGAAAACTTTATCAAATGGTACACTGCTTTTCGTATGAGGAATCCTGATATAATTGAAAAAAAATTTATTAAGCTAAATGAGCTTCCTGATTTTGTTAAATCAAACATTGAAATTACAAGAGGGTTTAGCTACGCTTTTCGGCTGCTTGAAGCGCTTGAGGAAAATGATGGTGTGTCTCCTGAAGAAGCAGCTGTTCAGTTACCCAGATCTGTTTCAGATCGTGATGATACAACCATTGTCATGTTTCTTGATGAAATCCAAAACCTCCATTTGCCCCAACACAATTTTCGAATTGTGGGATACATGCAGGATGCAGTTGAATCCCCTACATGCCCTCATTTTGTCACAGGTTCTGCCATGTCCATTTTAAACGATATCCTTGGAAAAGGGTCATTATATGGCCGATTTGATGCAGAACCAATCAAACCTTTAACTGGCTTTTATGGCGCAGAACTTTCGAGGAAATCATCATTATATTGTAAAGCAGATATACCTGAAATCATGCACCCGGTCATCTCTGATAAGTGTGGCGGAAATCCTTTTTATATTAACGCAGTGGTGCGACAATCGGTCAAATTGAATGAACCTTTGACAAATGAAGAAGCCATCAATAAAATATTGGCAATTGATCTGTCATCCGGATTTATTTACCAGGAGCTAAGAGATCAGGTGATAAAATGGATTGACAGACTCAATGATCATAATATTACAAAATGGATACTCTATCTGGCAGCACTGGAAGAAGAAGAAAAAATTAATCCTGAAAGAATACAAAAAGAGTTAAAAGTGCGCGAAGGCTCTGATGTTGACTTGAAAAAAATTATTGATGTGATGATCAAACTGTCTCAAGGCGATTTAATAGATTACAAAAGTTTTGGCGGTTATTTTAATCATGTCAAAGATCCAGTCTTGCAAGACTTTCTAAAAGCATGGGGGAAAGTTGAAGTTGAAGGCCAAAGCCAGTCTCATGTTGTGGGAGATATTGTTCTGCAATATGAGTCATTAAAAAGAAAATATAAGAACTACCAGGGATATCTTGCAGAAGTGTTTATGATTCAGGTGTTATGGAATAATCAAAAAAAGACCATTGATGGCAAATACTTTAATTATCCTGAACCCATAAAAATTCCAGGTTTTATTTATATTGATCAGCGATATAGATTGGGGGTAGGCAAAGGAAAAGAAATCGATATTTATGCCTCAGCAGGCCGTGATTTTTGGATTGCAGAAAGCAAATGGCAGAAAGCTCCGATTGTTGAAAAGGTTATTTTGAATCTGATCAGACAGAAAGAACTTGTCAAGGAAAAGATTGGCAAAAATTTAAGAAATATAACCCTATGGCTATTTGCAAGCAGTGGTGTTACATCAAATGCAAAAAACCTGATAGAAGATCATAACATTTTATGGTCAACAAAAGCGGAATTAAATGACTTGCTTGAAGATTCAGGTTTAAGGAGATTGCCTGATATTGATTGATCATTTATTGTTCAGGTTTCATTTAATATAAAACTATTAAAAATAATTGCATAATTAAATCAAAATAAAAAAGAGGAGACCTATAAATGTCTACAGCACTTGAATTGGGAAAAACAGGCTGGAAAACTTTTCTGGGTAAAAAAAGATATGAACCGCAAATTTCAGATTCTCAAAAACTTGAAATGGATAATCTCATAAATCTTGTGTCCCATGCAGCTAAACAATTAAAACATGAATTTCAAATCGACAAAATTATTCTTTTTGGTTCATTGGCTCACAAAGCATGGTATGGTGAAGACTCTGATATTGATTTGGCAGTCGATGGTATACCTTCAGATCAATATTTTAAAGCCTGGCAAAAGCTGGAATCTATCATTTCAAACCGAAAGATTGATTTTGTTGATATGGCTGAACTAGCAGAACCTGTAAAAGAAATGATTCTCTCAGAAGGTGTTGAATTATGAAATCTTACCAACAAGTTATCAAAAGGATTAATGGTGAATGCCAGTTAATTGATCAAGTTATCACTCGAGCGATGCATGCATGGAAAGAAGGCAGCAAAGAACCGGACATTCAAAACATTTATCTGGACTCTGTTGCTTTAAACTTACATGGTTTTTATAATGGTCTGGAGCGCCTATTTGAATTAATCGCCAAATACATTGATGGCAGTTTACCATCAGGAAAAAATTGGCACATAAACCTTCTGGATCAGGTCGCAAACAATTACAAAGATTTGAGGCCGGCTGTCATTAGTCCTAAAACAAGGATGTATCTTGATGAGTTTAGACGTTTTCGACATATTGTACGTAATGTGTATACAACCAGTTTAGCACCAGACAAAATGAAATCAATGATGACGAACCTTCCTGAATTATGGAAACAATTAACAGCTGAACTACAAGCATTCTCTGACTTTCTTGAACATGTTGAGAATAATTATAAGCAATTGTCTGAACTATGATTCATCTGATAACCATGATGGACTATGATTCGGCATCAGCACATTATCTGCACAAAAAATATTTCGGACAAAAACTATCGCTGAACGATCACTCTATTTCATCCGAATATTTTTCGTTGCATTTTTCGTCGCAATCATGGATAACATTTCAACATGAATTCATAAACGATAAGGTTTAATTCTTTTTTTCGTTGCAGCTTTCGTCGCATGTAATTTTATCTACGTTGCGCGTTGCAAATGAAATCAGCAATCCCTTTAAGCAGTCATTATTTTTATTGACACATCTGTCTTATCTTCAACCTTTTTGGGATGTTAATAAACGTACATCCAGAATCATTGCGAACATACCTTTGCTAAAGAATACATTATTTCCATTATCCTTTATGACAATTCATAAAAAACGATATATCCAGGGACTCCTGATTCGGAGACGCACTGCCGTGCGTCTCTACATAAGACAAATCGTACAAAAAAAGTGTTAACTGGAATATGAAGGATGCCAATTTTTCATACAGTTCTTTGATTATTGACATCATCCTGTGAGATTCGCTGGTGGGGCAATACACATATTTGACAATGCCTTTGTTATGCGGTCACACTTTTTAATAACATGCTAATATTAATATGAATTTTATAATTTGCTTTTTTGATACAAATAATATATTATTTCAAATAATTATATTTTTTGGCAACATAATAGCCCTGAAAGGGCATCAACATACCAGCCCAGGGCAACGCTAGTTTTGTATTTTTCAATCAGATTTAAAACAATTTGAGGAGCTTGTTTTGAAATTAGGCCTGAAAAACATATATAACATCCTGATATATCCCCAAAAAATCCGATACCTTTTTATCATAATTATCAGTGTTTTCACCTGTTATTACTTTGTTTCCATACACACATTAAAAAAAGATCCAATTTATATAGGCGTTGCTGCACCAATGAGTGGTGAAGAAAGATCTCAGAGTCTTGAAATGCTAAAAGGTATCAACTTATGCATAGACATGATTAATAAACAGGGTGGGATAAAAAACAGACCCATATCCCTTGTCATAAAAGATGATAAAAATGATAAAAGTGTCGCAATGAAAGTTGCATCTGAATTTGCTTTAAATGATAAAATTGTGTTGATAATGGGCCACTATTTAAGTTCAACCGCAATAGTTGCAGGAAAAATTTATCAAAAAAATGGTATCCCTGTTATTACCGCCTCATCTGCATCTGAAACCATTACATTTGGCAATGAATGGTATTTCAGTATGATTCCAGGCCACTCATTTCAATCGGATTATGTGTTACATTATATTAAGTCATCAATCAAAACAAATGACGCCACAATTATCGTTGATACAAATGAGTATGAAAATAAAAGCCTTGCTGAAAAATTTCAACTATCGGCAAGTGCTGTTGGCATTGAAATCAAAAAAGTATGGGAAATTGATTCAAGCTTAAGCAATATCGACCATAAGATAAAAACAATATCCACTGAATTACAATTTATTGATTCTCCAGGAGCGATATTGATTGCGTCACAAGCCAAAGAAGCGGTTAAGATTATTACTTCGATAAAAAACCTTGGCGCTAAATACGATATTATTGGACCGGGTTCGTTTACCAACAAATCTTTTATTGATGGTTTTAATCAATATCCAAGAGAACGTGCCATAAAAGGATATTATTCAAATAATATTCATGTGTTTGTGCCATACATTCCAGAATTAAACAATGTATCAATATATGATTTCAATAAAGCATATTTAAAAAAATATCATCAATATCCTTCGTGGATTGCCGCTGGCTATCATGATGCAATGCTTGTTGCATCAGAAGCAATCAAAAAAGCATTGAATGATTCCAAGGAACCTATCAGTCAGATCAGACAAACAGTTAGAAAAAAGATATCTGAATTCAATTGTCGTGAAAAATCAATATCTGGTTTTTCGGGTCCCATTTATTTTAATGACACAGGTGTTGTCGAAGGTTCCATTAAGTTTGGCACATATAAAAATCAACAATTGTTACCTTCGTATACTCAGTTTTTTATTCTGCCTGAGGAGAAAAAAAACATCACAAAAAGTAATATCATTAATATTCATGACAAATTAGTGCAAAAAGTTAAAACGATTTATACTGGATTTGAATTTATTGATATTTTGAATATTGATATGGAAAAATTAATATGCCATGCAAAACTTCACTTATGGTTTCGATATCGCGGACATTTTGATCATCGCAATATTGTGTTTTCAAATGCAATTCACCCCATACAGCTGGATACGAGTATTTTTTCAGAAACGCATAATGATATTACCACTGTTTTATATACTGTTGTTGAACAATTCAAGATCAATACAGACTTTACCTGGTTTCCTTTGGATCATCATACAGTCAAAATCAGTTTTCATCATGCTGAAGATACCAAAGATAAATTAATATATGTATCTGATAACAATAAAAATATAACAACAAGGAATTATTTTTTCAATGGATTTGATATTTCAGATATCGAGATGTTTCAATCCACATATATTGATCGTGAAACATCACAGTTTGAAGATTTATCAGATATTAATACCTTTTCAGAATTTAATATCAAGGCAACAATTAAACGCGCGGATATGTTTTTTCCATTGAGATATCTTGTGCCTTTTTTCATTGCATTTTTTCTGTTGATATTATGCTATTATATAAAAAACAATCAAAAATACTATCTGGTTGTATCGTCATTGTTGATTACTGGAATTGTGAATATAAAAGTTTTTCAAGATATAGCTTCAACTGATATCATTCATATTAAACTATTTTTTTTCATTTCCTATGTCTGCATGACAATATACGTAATGATTTTAATCGTTAATAATCGTAAAAAGCCGATTCAGTGAAGAATCATATGAAAATCTATACTTTATTTAATCATAGTTCAAAAAAGCATTTTATCATTTTTTTACTGACAATTATCATGTCATCAATTTGTGAATTAATCATTGTTCTGGCTACCATAACAGTCGGTTCTATAACGATTGATTCATATTGGCAATTTTTTTTTATATTTATGTCGTCATATGCCATTTTTTGGCTCTTAAGCCTTGTATCCAGAAAATCTGCAATTGTTCTAACCGAATCCATTGTATCTGATTTACGAACGACAATAATAGACAATGTCAGAAAAAGTGAACTCCTTTCTATTGAAAAAATATCGTCTTCTGAAATCTATAACACATTAACTGTTGATTCTCAAAATGTATCTGATATTGTTGATATGATATGGTATTTTATGAATAGTGTGATCTTGCTCATTGCTGCACTTATTTATCTATTATTTTTTTCATTGTATTCATTTATTATCATGATTATAACGCTGACCATCGGCATATTGTTATATTTAAAAAACCTCCAATATGCCACAAGTCTGATATTAGAAGCACGCAGAAAAGAAACCGATCTTTTTAAATCTGTGGATACCTTATTATTTGGTATCAAAGAATTAAAGATAAACACCAAAAAAAGTGATGATTTTTTTGAATCCAATTATTCCAAACTGGTTTCCAAAATCAAAAACATACGTATTAAAAGCGGCTTTTTAATGGCATATTGTATTTTATTGCCTTATTCGGTCTGGTTAATTGCAATTTTTTTTCTTGTATTTATCCTTCCGCAAATTCATTTCATTACGCCATGCGTATTAAAATGCGTCGTGCCACTGATATTATTTGTACCCATAACATCTCTTTTAGAATTATTACCATTTATGGTTTTGGCCAATATTTCCCTACAAAGAATATATTCATTTAAGACAGGCCTGGAGGATTTAAATAAAGAAAATGGAGATATTGTCAATCAAAAGCCGATGAAACAGCTGAATGATTCCTCTAAAATAAACACACTGGCCTTAAAAAATATTACATTTTTCTATACCAATGATAATGGAGAATGCCTGTTTCCACTTGGGCCCATAAATTATACCTTTAAGAAAGGTAACATTACATTTATAACAGGTGGTAATGGCTCTGGAAAATCGACATTGCTTAAAATCATTACAGGCTTGTATTTCCCTTTATCAGGACGGATATGCGTTAATAATGAAGAAATGAATATATTAGATTATAGAAAACTGTTTACCCCCATATTTTCTGATTATCATCTTTTTGACAGACTGTATGGACTGAAAAATCCTGATGCAAGTAAAATCATAGCGCTTACGCAAAAAATGAAACTGGACCAAAAAGTAAAATATTCTGACAACAAATTCTCTACAGATAAACTATCAACAGGTCAGAAAAAAAGATTGGCGATGATTTCAGCATTAATGGAAGACAGACCTGTGTATGTTTTTGATGAATGGGCTGCTGAACAGGATGCTGAATTCAGGGAGTATTTTTATCATACAATTATTATGGATTTAAAACAAAATAACAAGATCGTACTCTGTGTGACACATGATGAAAAATACTTTCATATTGCTGACAACAGATTGTGTCTGGAGTATGGAAAAATTGTACAATAATCTATTGATGGAAAGAATATGTTTTTTCGCATTAATTTAAAAACGATCAATATCATTGTGTCAATATGTGCATCTGGAATTGCGTCATCTTGTATTATCATGATTATAAATCAATCCATTGATAATCTGGTGCCAAAAACATTCAATTATCTTAATATGACATTGTTTTTAACCGCTTTTCTTGGCTTCTATTTTTTTAAACTATTTGCCTTAAAAAAATCCCGGGAATATATTGAAGAAACGATTGAAAAAATTCGGTTATTGGTTGGAAATAAATTAAGGCATGCTGATTATCAGTATGTTGAACATTATGATCAGTCAGATATTTATATAAAAATGACAACTGATGCCAGAAAGATATCAAAATTAGCAGAACTTGGGATTCATTTTGTCCATTCGCTAATTGTTGTTTTTATCTCAATCATTTATATTGGTACCATCTATCCGGTTTGTTTATTCATTATCCTCTGGTTAGTGATTATTGCTTTTTCTATCAGATTTTTTCAGACAAAAGGTCTACGCGCTCAGATGCATCATATCACTAACAAAGAAACAGAGTTGTATTCTTTATTTGATCATGTGGTTCGGGGAGTTAAGGAAATTAAAATTAACCAGGAAAAAAATGATGATATTTATTATAATTACTTAGTACCACAAATAAAGGGCGTTACCTATCAAAGAATATATGTAGATGAAATCATGACTCATTATCAGATATTAATAGACAGTATGTTATACTTTTTAATTGGCTTTATTGTCATGCTGCCAAATATCTCAAATCCAGACCTGATTAAAATGATTTCGATTGTTATGTTTCTTGCGGCACCTTTGTATTCCATTAATATTACACTACCTTATATCAATAGAGGCATTGTTGCAATGAAACGACTTGAACACCTCAATAATACGCTTCCAGACAATAGTCATATTTTAACAAAATCCTCGCCAGAAAGAATGGATACAATCAAAACCATCACAATAAAAAACCTTTGTTTTGATTATACAGATCATCATGGAAAGGTTATCTTTTCCCTTGGCCCTTTAAATTTAAACATATTTGGTGGGGAAATTTTATTTCTGACTGGCGGAAATGGCAGTGGAAAAACAACAGTTCTGAAAATTCTCACAGGATTATATCCAAAGAGTAAAGGAAGTCTATTTATAAATGATCAATTAAACAATATACCCAATATGCAATCCTTATTTTCTGCCATTTTTTCTGATTATCACTTATTTAATGGGCTATATGGTATTGATCATGTGGATGAAAACAAGTTAAATGATTTACTGCGTCTTATGCAACTCGACCATATAACGTTTTGGAAAGATAATCATTTTACCAATATTGAACTGTCAATGGGTCAAAAGAAAAGGTTGGCTCTTGTTATTGCCTTAATGGAAGATAAGTCCATTTATGTTTTTGATGAATGGGCAGCAGATCAATCACCCGAGTTCAGAAAATTGTTTTATGAACAAATCTTGCAGGATCTAAAAAAGAAAGGAAAAACTGTCATCATGGCCACACACGATGAACAATACTATTATTGTGCGGATAGGGTGATTAAAATGGAATATGGTCAAATTGTTTAGGTTGATAAACAAAATATTTTCCAACATTTTGTTTCTTTTAATACCTTTTTCAAATCAATAACAGTAGGTTATTGAAGTTAAATCTTAACAAAACCCCAATAATACTACTCTAATTTCAATTTGACATTATTCCTCGAATACGTTACGTTTCAAATTTCAACTGCCCAGGCCTTGATTGGGCGTATCCAACAGGTGAATTATCGTTCAATTATGGTTTTTCCTGGCATGGTTATTGCCCTCTCGTTCCCCCGCTCCTGCGTGGGAATGCAATTCCAGGACACGCCCCACAACAGTTATAATGAAAGGAAGATTTCATGAAAAAAAACACTCCAAAAAAACTGCCATTAAATCGTTCTGACTTTAAGTCGATTATTGAAGATGATAACTATTTCATTGATAAATCAATGCTGATTCATCATTTAGTTGATGGCAATAATGATATCGTTCTTTTTCCACGTCCCCGAAGATTTGGTAAGACGTGTAATTTATCAATGATTCGGTATTTTTTTGAAATATCTGATGCCTCAAATGCGCATTTATTCAATGGCCTTGCCATACAAAACCAGACAAGCTGGCAGTTGCAGGGTACATTTCCAGTGATATTCATTTCACTGAGAACCTGTTCAGGGTTGGAATGGCAAAGCTGTTTTACGCTTTTTACATATCTTTTATCATCCGAATATATGCGTCATTATTATTTAATTGACTCTAATGTTTTAAATTCACAAGAAAAATCCGATTTTGAATTAATTATCAAACGACAGGCAAAACCTGAAACCTGTGCATTTGCACTCAAGAACCTCAGCAAATACTTAAGAGAATATTATGATCAAAAAGTAATTATTCTGTGTGATGAATATGATACCCCTATCCATAATGGCTATCTCAATAATTATTATGAAGAAGTCATTGATTTCATGCGCTTGTTCCTGGGCAGCGGGTTCAAAGACAATGATCATTTGTATAAAGGTGTTCTCACTGGTATTCTTCGTATTGCCAGAGAATCTATTTTTTCTGAATTGAACAATCTTGACGTGTTTACAGTAATTGATGATCATTGCAGTGAATTCTTTGGCGTGACTGAAAGTGAGATGCAGAAATTATTAATGCATTATGATTTAAAGTCCCATGAATCCATACTCAAAAAAGCATACGATGGATATACTTTTGGCAATCATACAATCTATAATCCCTGGTCTGTCCTGCATTATTGTTCATTTCCAAAAGCAGGGCCAAAATCTTACTGGATTAATACAAGTGCAAATGGGTTGATTCGGCAATTAATTTTTCAGGAACATATGATAAAGATTAGTGACGTCCAGGCATTGATTGATGGAAAATCTGTCTGGAAAACAATCAATGAAAATCTGGTGATGAAAGAATTAAAATCCTTTCGTGATGCAGTATGGAATTTATTACTTTTTAGCGGGTATTTAACAGTAGCAGAAAAACGTCCTGATCCAGATAACTCTGATAATCATATCTGTCGTTTAACCATTCCAAATACTGAAATTAAACAATTTTTTATATCTGAAATGAAAAATCTAGAATCGAATCAAGCGCCTGATATCTTGCTTACATCTGAAAAAAAAATCATGAAAAAGATATTTATTTCATATAATCATAAAGATCTCACCTTTGTCACACAACTCAAGCAGGATTTAGAACAGTCAAATATTCAATTGATTATCGATATTGACAGCATGAAATTTGGAGATGATATTCAGGGTTTTATTGAACGTTCAGTACAGTCATCAGATATCACACTGTCAGTCATCTCTGAAAACAGTCTTGCATCCCCCTGGGTCATGCTTGAAACACTTGAAACATTTCAACAGGAAGATGCGTTACAAACCCTGCGCTTTATTCCTGTGGTAATCGACCAGAGTTATCAATCAGCAAATTTTTCAGCACAGTTGATTGACCACATTGAAAAGAGTATTGATTTAATTGTTGATGAAATATCAAGATTATCAAAAAAATATGTGGCAACCGATTCATTAGATTTACAGAAAAAACGATTGGTTACTTTACGATCAAATATTGACCTGATTCTGTTAAACCTGAGTCAACGCTTTGTTGCAGATTTTTCTACGAATGAACAGTATCAGATGAATTTTTCCCGACTGTTAAAATCTATTCAACAAAATCTTTGATGCGTGGTCTTCAAGAAACATTATCAATAAAACAGCATGAAAGGAAGATTTCATGAAAAAAAACACTCCAAAAAAACTGCCATTAAATCGTTCTGACTTTAAGTCGATTATTGAAGATGATAACTATTTCATTGATAAATCAATGCTGATTCATCATTTAGTTGATGGCAATAATGATATCGTTCTTTTTCCACGTCCCCGAAGATTTGGTAAGACGTGTAATTTATCAATGATTCGGTATTTTTTTGAAATATCTGATGCCTCAAATGCGCATTTATTCAATGGCCTTGCCATACAAAACCAGACAAGCTGGCAGTTGCAGGGTACATTTCCAGTGATATTCATTTCACTGAGAACCTGTTCAGGGTTGGAATGGCAAAGCTGTTTTACGCTTTTTACATATCTTTTATCATCCGAATATATGCGTCATTATTATTTAATTGACTCTAATGTTTTAAATTCACAAGAAAAATCCGATTTTGAATTAATTATCAAACGACAGGCAAAACCTGAAACCTGTGCATTTGCACTCAAGAACCTCAGCAAATACTTAAGAGAATATTATGATCAAAAAGTAATTATTCTGTGTGATGAATATGATACCCCTATCCATAATGGCTATCTCAATAATTATTATGAAGAAGTCATTGATTTCATGCGCTTGTTCCTGGGCAGCGGGTTCAAAGACAATGATCATTTGTATAAAGGTGTTCTCACTGGTATTCTTCGTATTGCCAGAGAATCTATTTTTTCTGAATTGAACAATCTTGACGTGTTTACAGTAATTGATGATCATTGCAGTGAATTCTTTGGCGTGACTGAAAGTGAGATGCAGAAATTATTAATGCATTATGATTTAAAGTCCCATGAATCCATACTCAAAAAAGCATACGATGGATATACTTTTGGCAATCATACAATCTATAATCCCTGGTCTGTCCTGCATTATTGTTCATTTCCAAAAGCAGGGCCAAAATCTTACTGGATTAATACAAGTGCAAATGGGTTGATTCGGCAATTAATTTTTCAGGAACATATGATAAAGATTAGTGACGTCCAGGCATTGATTGATGGAAAATCTGTCTGGAAAACAATCAATGAAAATCTGGTGATGAAAGAATTAAAATCCTTTCGTGATGCAGTATGGAATTTATTACTTTTTAGCGGGTATTTAACAGTAGCAGAAAAACGTCCTGATCCAGATAACTCTGATAATCATATCTGTCGTTTAACCATTCCAAATACTGAAATTAAACAATTTTTTATATCTGAAATGAAAAATCTAGAATCGAATCAAGCGCCTGATATCTTGCTTACATCTGAAAAAAAAATCATGAAAAAGATATTTATTTCATATAATCATAAAGATCTCACCTTTGTCACACAACTCAAGCAGGATTTAGAACAGTCAAATATTCAATTGATTATCGATATTGACAGCATGAAATTTGGAGATGATATTCAGGGTTTTATTGAACGTTCAGTACAGTCATCAGATATCACACTGTCAGTCATCTCTGAAAACAGTCTTGCATCCCCCTGGGTCATGCTTGAAACACTTGAAACATTTCAACAGGAAGATGCGTTACAAACCCTGCGCTTTATTCCTGTGGTAATCGACCAGAGTTATCAATCAGCAAATTTTTCAGCACAGTTGATTGACCACATTGAAAAGAGTATTGATTTAATTGTTGATGAAATATCAAGATTATCAAAAAAATATATGGCAACCGATACTTTATATTTTAAGCAAAAAAGATTGATTACTTTACGATCAAATATTGACCTGATTCTGTTAAACCTGAGTCAACGCTTTGTTGCGGATTTTTCTACGAATGATAAGTATCAGATAAATTTTTCCCGACTGTTAAAATCTATTCAACAAAATCTTTGATGCGGGGACTTGTTTCATTATTCCTTAGAAACGTTAAAAAAAATTCACTTGCTCACTAACAGCACATATGGTATTGTTTGATTATAACGATAAACGCTGGGGACAATCAAAATGGCATTCATAAAAATTTGTGGGATAACCAACATTGAAGATGCACAGGCAGCCATTGATATGGGTGCTGATGCCCTGGGGTTTGTTTTTGCTGAAAGCCCCAGAAAAGTCAGCCCTGAGACTGTTCAAACAATTATTGCCAGACTGCCTTCAGACCGGTTGTATATTGGTGTCTTTGTCAACCATTCTTTAAAAGAAATGCTCGAGATTAAAACATTTTGCGGCATTGATACAGTTCAAATTCATGATGAAAAAGCCTTAGATTTTTCAGTAAACCAGGGGTTTAAAATAATCATGGGGCTTCGAGTCAAGCCCAATACATCTGTTCCCGGATCAATTGATCCCAATGTGATACTTCTTTTGGATACATATTCAAAGGATGCCCACGGCGGTACAGGTAAAACCTTTGACTGGCAAAAAGCGGTTTCCATAGCAAAACAGCGCCCAATCATTTTGGCCGGTGGTCTGACACCAGATAATGTCATCCATGCAATTGAAACTGTCCATCCCTTTGCTGTGGATGTTTCAAGTGGTGTGGAAAAAAACAAAGGCCAAAAAGATCATGGAAAAATGAAAGCGTTTATCCACAATGTGCGAAAACCGACAATTCATCCATCAGCCCATAAAAGTATGACCATGAAAGCCCACTTCACACCAAATATTCAAATGGCAAGTCAATGAAATTCCTTAATTTGATCAGATCCTTTATTTCTCCATATCCACCTTACCTTATTTTGTTTGTTACAGCCCGATGTAATGCCAGATGCAAAATGTGTTTTAACAGCAACCGGCAAATTGATGCGGATCAGAAAACTGAATTAACCATTAAAGACATTGAAAAATTGTCAACCCATTACCGCCCATTGAGCCAACTTACACTGACTGGCGGTGAGCCTTTTATTCGAAACGATCTACATGAAATTGTCCGACTATTCTATGAAAACAGTGGTGTTCGTTGGTTAACAATTCCCACCAATGGTTTTTTCACAAACAACATTATTAATACAACAGAAAATATTCTGAATCAATGCCCTAAATTATCAATCAATATTGATCTATCCATTGATGCTTATGGGGTACGACATGATCAAATCAGAAATTTGCCCGATGGTTTTAATCAGGCAATGAAATCATTTCAGAAACTTAAACATATCCGCTCCAAACATCCACAATTACATTTGAAATGGACCACTGTTGTTTCCCCATTCAATCAATTTCATGTTTTTAAAATAATTCAGTATTTATCATCATTGGGTGCTGATGATCATGAATTGTTGTTGGCACGAGGAACATTTAGGAATATCTATGCTTACACTGATTTATCACAGGCAACCTATGATTGTCTTATTCAGATCAAAAGACTGATTGATCAATCTCAAAAAGATCGTCGGAAAGGTTATGATCGTCTTTTTGATGTCTTGTATGACTATCTGTATGATCTCATGGTTCAAACAAAACAACAAAAAAAATGGCCATATCCCTGTCTTGCCGGACAAAAAATGATTGAAATCTATGAAAATGGTCAAGTTGTTCCTTGTGAGATGCGCAAATGGATGCAATCTGATGGTACACAAGGATTTGGCAATCTACATGACTTTGATTTTGATATTATGTCAATGTTACGTACATCTCACGCAAAGAAAATGATTGGACAAATAAAAGATTGTTATTGTACATTTGAATGTGCCATACTATGCAGTATTATTTATAATGTTAAGGCATATCCACATTTGATTGCAAAACTATTAAATAAAGCTCTTATAAAGCAAAGTTGAATAAGAATAGAATTTTGCGATGCCATCTCGCAAAGAGTTTTATATTGAGGTATGAATGCTATTAACCAATAAAGAAAAAAAAAATAACACACTAAATGTATCTTTTATCTATAAAACATTGGCACTTATTTTTGCAGGGTTATGGTTTGCTCTTTTGGCAATCAAGGATTACCTGAGCGCAATACGCTTTGTGCAATTGCCCTTACATTCAACACTTGAAACCATCGGCGGACTGTCAGCAATTTGGATTGCAGCGGTCTTGTTTCATCATAAAGAAGATGATGCAGACATCTGCTTTTGGGTTGGCAATGGGTTTGCTTGTAAGGGGATTTTAGATATATTTCATGCTGTTTGTATGCCGGGTGAATCATTTATTTTTTTGAACAGTACAGCCAACCTTTCAGCAGCATTATTGTTTTCTCTGATCTGGCTACCAAGGCATGTTATTAAGCGCTATGCTCTGGAACAGCGATGGCTGACAGTAGGGGTTATAATTATTTCCATATCTGTGGGGTTTCGAGCAGTGCTTTTTCCTGAAGGAGTTCCCCATATCATTCATTTGTATAATAATCAATTTACGCTGGTTTCAATAACCATGAACAACATAGCAGCAATACTTTTTCTAACAAGCATTCCACGATGGGTTACTTTGTATCACCAAAGCGGCTATCGGTATTATTTATTGTTTTTATCGGTTTGTTTTTTGTTTGGGACATCTGAGGTAATATTTCAATACTCTGATCTATGGGATGGAATATGGTGGAGCTGGCATATTATTCAACTGGCTGCGCATATCATTACACTCATGTATTTGTTTCATAAATATAAAATGCTCAATAATGAAGTTTATTATATTCGTTGGAATCAAGAGCAGCCTGAGCAACTAACATAACCGAAACCATTGGAACCGAAATCATGCTAAAGCGTATATCAAAACTGTCAGATTACCTGGTTTTTTGGGTGATACTGGATATGTTGTATATTTCAGTCATATGGTCTGTATTGAATAATCACCAGTTACCTATGCACATTTTTTTTATTGCCCATATATTTGGCATAATCGTCGCTACTCTGGTCATGTTTACAGGCGTAGGTGCTGGTGTACTCTGGCTGCCATTATTGACTGTTTCAGGTATTCCGCCATCAGAGGCCATTTCTCTTTCCATATTTACCCAAATCGCAGGTAAAGGTATTGGTACAATAAATTTTATCCGAGATGGTATTGTTGACCTTCGTTTTATTCGATATGCGCTGCCTTATGCTTTTACAGGCATTACTATTGGATATCTGGCCGGAGATATTGTATCAATGAAAAGTGAACGTTTACTGCTATATGTGTTTGTTGGCGTGGCTTCATATCTGTTAATCCAGATGCTTCAATCCCTGGGCAATGTCAATCCACCCCATCATATGGAATTGGATGAATCATCTTTGAAAAAAAGTCGTTTGATCATAGTAAGTTCATCATTTTTTACAGGGCTGCTATCTATCGGAAATTCAGATTGGTTGATTCCCCATATGAAACAACGATTATCCATGTCAACACAAAGAGCAGTTGCTACTGGTATTGTCATTATGTTTTGTTCAGTGGGGTTCTATCTGTTTTTGACAGCTGTCAATGTATTTTTGGGATTTAAAGAATGGCCGCACCACTCTCCCATTCTGTTGTCAACCTGCAGTGGTGTCATGATGGGCGGACAAATTGGAACACGATTGACACGATTTGAGTGGCTTCGCAAAACACAGCAACATGCGTTTATTATTTTATTGGCTTTATCGATTATTCATTTGCTGTGGTAAAACAATAAGGAATGCTCTAAAACAATTTTCCCATTATTGAAATTGTAAAATTTATGACAGCCCAGCCAATTGGCTAAATACAAAAAACTCAAAGCTTTGTGTCTTTTCGTTCTTATTTCCATGCGCATTTAATAAGAAGGCAATGCTTTTGTCTCCTCAATATAGCACTTGATCCCCTCAACAATCGAGTTACATAGATGACTCTGAAAAGCCGGATTGGTCAACCGACGACAATCCCGCTGATTACTGATAAATCCGACTTCTATCAAAATAGCAGGCATTTCAGCGCCCATGAGGACATAAAATGGGGCCTGCTTGACACCATTGTCTTTGATAAAACGATAGTATTTTTTTAAATGCTGATATATCGCATTTTGCACATGACCGGCCAATCGACTGGACTCATTGATTCGGGCATTTTGCATCAAGTCATGGAGGATGGTATCGAGATCGTTCATTTTTCGACCGGAAACTTCATTTTCCAATGCTGCCACTCGAATGGCGTCATCATCTGATGTTAAATTCAAATAATAGGTTTCCAGGCCATAAACACTGTGGTTTGGATGAGCATTGGTGTGTATGGATATGAATAAATCAGCATTATTTTGATTGGCAATTTTGGATCGTTCCTCCAATGCCAGAAATTGATCATCATTGCGTGTCAGAATGACTTCACATTTCATATGCTGACGAATTTTTTGAGCCAATCGTTTGGCAATAGCCAGTACAACATCCTTTTCATAGACCCCTTTGAAATATCCGACAGCGCCACCATCTTTTCCCCCATGGCCGGCATCAATAACAATACGCCTGACGCCCAGTGCCAGTTGCTTTGCAATGGCAGCATTTTTTAATGAACTGGCGTTAAGACTATTATTTTGTTTATTTTTTGGGCCATTGTTTTGAATCAGTGTTTGGGCCCAGACATCAATTATGACACGTTGGGGCTTTTTCAGGGAATAAATCTTATAATGATGGTATTTTTTCAAGGCCAATGCCACACGAATCTGATTGCTTTCATAGGGCATGATTTTCAAATCATCCACCAGATTGTCACGAATTGAAACATGCCTTGAAACAGTTTTGGATATGCGGGCCTGTTCAAAATCAACAAACAGGCATTCAGGGGTCTTGTTTTCTTTTTTTCGTAAATATTGAGAATATTCTATGCGTCGATTGGTACGAACAGTTATTCGTGTGTGAGCCGGGCGTGTTTCCCATGTAATGTCTTGAATCACTGCATCCTTTGGCAATATTGTAGGGTCTTTTTCATCAATTTGTTGTTGGGGTTGTTGGGGTTGTTGGGGTTGTTGTTTTCGGTGTTGGGGTTGTTGGGGTTGTTGGGGTTGTTGTTGGGGTTGAATTTTTTTTTGGGGGGAAGGCATTTTTTCAATTTGCTTTTCGATCTTTTTTTCAGGGTCAGCTTTACGTGAGCTTCGGGCCTCTTTTTTCAAGTTTTTAATTTCATTAATTATCTGGTTTGTCTTGGCAATATAATCGCTTTCTGGAAACCGGTTAATAATCCGATGAAAATAATCCTCAGCTTCATTTAAGTACCGAAACTGTTTGAAGCGATTATAACATCCAAGATTCAAACGTCCCGCACGAAACAAGGCTGCGGCAGCCCATCGACCTTCAGGATCATATTTGTAGGCATCCATAAATTTTGAAATGCAGGCATACCATTCTTCTTTATGATTAGAATTGGCTCGGATTAGCTTTTTATAGCAGTTTTCAGCCAGAAAGTATCGGTCTCTCGCCCCAGCATCTTTTTCCCGATCCAATGACATGTTTACTGTGGGAGGTTCTTTCTGTTCAGATTTCTGAGGTTGCATTTGAAATGGCTCTCTAATAGTGTTCGTTTGGATTGAATTTGAAATAATTTCTGGGGAACTTTGAAGATAGTATTGTTCGATTCTTTCAGCAGATTTTCCGCAATAAATGCTTTCCGGATAGGCCTCCAGAATGTTTTTTAAAATATTTTCCGACTGATTGGCAAACATTGTTTTTTTAGTGCGATGATAAAGCTGTCGATACAAAACAGCGGTTTGATATAAGCCCGCAGCAGCCCATCGGCCATCATGATCACATTTGTAGACCTCATAAAAACGCTGAATACATCTGAGCCATTCGGTTTCAGATGCATTTTCCGACAAGGATCGGACACAATGCTCTGCCTTGAAATATTTCCCCCGGGCATCCTTTTCTTTGGCAACATCTGTAATTGTTTTTTTTTGGGGGTGCAGGCATTCTGTGTGAAAATCGGCTAAAAGTGGATTCCTGGCATGTAATTCACGAAGTGCTTTGTAAGTGCGTTCCCGATATTTACTCACAGGAAATCGTTTCAATAGTTTATGAAAGTATTTTTCAGCCTGTTCATAATCTTCCTTAAGATTGGTATGACGATACAGGCGATCATACAAATGTCCAGTTAAATAAAGGCCGGCGGTCGCCCAGGAACCATTGGGATCCAGTTTGTAAATATCTTCAGATGATTTGATACATTTTAACCATTCATCCCGATATTGTTGTTTTGCTGGATTTTTTCGGAGATTTTTATAGCAGGCAGCGGTTTGATAGTATTTTATTTGTGCCGGCGATTCATTTGTTTCAGCTGATACAGTTGATGCTATCAACAAGCATAAAAGTACCAGAAAGGTTATATATGGTTTTTTATTGTTCATAATCAGTTCTTATTGTGCCGCTTTTTTCTGGAGTCTGGCCAAAAAAGTCAAAGCATCCAATGGCGTGGTATTAGATATATCAACGTCCATTAATTCGCGGACAATATTTTTTTCGTGCGTATTAAACAGGCTTAATTGCGCACGCGCTTGTCTCTTTATTTGTCTGCCTGGTATCTGTGTTTTGGTATTGCTTTCAGGTTTAGGCGTTGGTTTTGGTTTTAAAACTGGTTCTGACGCTTTTGTTGCTTTATGACTGGATTCAATTCTTGTCAAGATTTCTTTTGCACGATTAATGACAGCATCAGGAATACCGGCCAGACGAGCTACCTGAATACCATAACTTTGATTGACCCCACCTGCTTGTAGTTGTCTTAAAAAAACAATCTGATCACCATCCTGCCTGACAGCAATATTAAAATTAATAATTCGGGGTTTCAATTTTTCCAATTCAATCAATTCATGATAATGCGTTGCAAAAAGCGTTTTGACCCCCTGACTCTGCCAGTCATGCAGATACTCTGCTACAGCCCATGCAATACTGACACCATCATAAGTAGATGTGCCACGACCGATTTCATCCATGACAATCAAACTGCGGGGCGTGGCGTTGTTTAAAATATTGGCAGTTTCTTCCATTTCAACCATGAATGTACTCTGACCTTGAGATAGATTATCTGATGCACCAACGCGTGTAAATATTCGATCAAATACAGGCATGGATACAGAGTTCGCTGGCACAAAAGAGCCAATTTGTGCCATAATAACAATCAGGGCTGTCTGACGCAAGACTGTTGATTTTCCAGACATATTGGGACCGGTAATCATATATATCTGCTTATCTGTATCATTCATTGTGATTGAATTGGGCACAAATCGTTCAGCAGTGATCATTTTTTCAATAACCGGATGTCGGCCATCAGTAATAATCAAATCGGGCTGATCCCATATGCAGGGACGAACATATGCATTGGTTGCTGCTGTCTCAGCAAAGCTTACCAAACAATCAACCATGGCAGAAAAATCAGCCACCTGCTGAATGGCTTTATTGTTTTGAACGATATGGTTCCGAATGTCACAAAAAATGTCATACTCCATTGTAGCGCGTTTTTCCTCAGCGCCCAGGACTTTGGACTCAAACTCTTTGAGTTCATCAGTAATGAATCGCTCGGCATTGACCAGGGTTTGTTTTCGCACATAATAATCCGGTACCCCTTTGGCCTGTGCCCTGGAAACTTCAATAAAGTAGCCAAACACTTTGTTATATTTGACTTTCAGATTTTGAATACCAGTGGATAAGCGTTCATTGGCCTCTAATTGTGCCAGATATTGTTTGCCATCTTGACTGATATGGATCAATTCATCCAACGCACTATTATAGCCAGTTTTAATAATGCCGCCTTCGCGAATAGTGGGCGGGGCATCCTCACGAATGGCACTATCAATCAGTCTCGCCATTTCAAGCAATTGCTCAAGGTCCGGTCGTTTTGCAAAAATACCAGTATCCAGGGCATCCAATAATGTCCAGATTTGCGGTAAATGAAACATTGATTGCTTTAATGCAGTCAAATCCTGGCAATTGCATTGATTCAAAGCAATCTTGCCGGAAAGCCGCTCCAGATCATAAACATTGTGTAATATTTGTATTATCTGTCTTCGAATATCAGCACGATTCATGGCACTGTCAACCGCATCCAGGCGATTATTAATTATTATTTCATCCAACAATGGGTATTGAATCCATTTGGTCAGAAGCCGGCTTCCCATTGCAGTTTGTGTTTGATCCAAAATCCCCAACAAACTGCCTTTTTTAGCATTGGTGCGACTGTTTTTGGTCAACTCTAAATTTCTGGCACTGGTTTCATCAATGCACAAATATTTTTCCAGTTCATAAGGTTCAATCCTTACAATATGTGGGATTGCTCTTTTTTGTGTTTCTTTCACATAGGTCAAAAGCGCCCCAGCAGCGCCAATAGCAGATTGATAATGGGTACAGCCAAATCCCTCCAGTGAGCGGGTTTGAAATTGCTCAACCAGCATTTCATGAGCCTGCACAGGTGAATAATTGCTGCAAGGTGGATGGGTAATCAGTTTATCGGCAATCAACTGATATATCTGGTCGTAATGATTGATTGTATCCGTGTTGTCAGGTATTAAAATCTCACTGGGAGCAATGCGTTTGATTTCTTCCATCACAGATGACAGCTGTCTTGTTTCTGTGATCCGAAAGGTACCAGTAGAAATATCAAGAGCGGCCAGCCCATAGTTTTTTTGATGACAATTTAAGGACAGAATAAAATTGTGATGACCGGCATCCAAAAATTGATTGTCCAGTATCATGCCCGGCGTAATCACTTGCGTGACTTCTCGCCTGACCAGCCCTTTTGCCTGTGATGCATCTTCAACTTGATCACAGATCGCCACTTTATACCCTTTTTCAATCAACCGGGTCACATGATTGTTGATAGAACGAAAGGGTACACCGCACATGGGAATGGGATGCGATTCTTTTTTATTTCTCGATGTCAGGGCAATATCCAGAATTCGAGATGCCACTTTTGCATCATCAAAGAACATTTCAAAAAAATCTCCCATCCGAAAAAACAGAATCGCATCAGGGTATTCTGCTTTAATCGACAGGTACTGTTCCAGCATTGGGGTATTTTTAGGGGAAGTCATAGGTGTGTCAACAATGTTTTTCAGGGTTAATACATGAATATCATGTTGCAGTTGAGGAAGTCATATCAGCAACATCAATTGTTGGTTCATTACGATCAGATTCAAGGCTTTTTCTGAGAGTTTCAATCTGATTATCCCGGTCCTTAATGATTCGTCGGGCACGAAAATGTTTCACCACTGTAAAGTAAGAAGCAAATAAAAAGCCGCAAATGAAACATCCCACAAAATATGCATACATGGGTTGAGCGGGTATAACATAATGGGTAAAAAACAAATCGATATCCAGGCCGTTGGTCTGATCAATTATAAAAGCTTTATTTTGCGTTACCACAATCACGAGTAATGAAACGATGATCAATGAGATCCCAATTTTTATTTTTTTTAGCATAATAATCCTCCTCAAAGTAATCCCTATGTTTTTTCAATAAATTGTAACGCCCCCTTTATCAAGTGGAAAAAACCAGGGTTGCGATGCCCAGAAATATTGAGACATACGATATTTCGGATAAGGTCCAAAATAATAATGGCTATATTTTTTTTTACAATCTTTTTATACTACTCGTGTTTTATTGAAAGTTCAAGGCTTTTTTTTGGAACCTCAGAAAATTGTTGAAATGATACTTAACCCACTTCGTTTGTTGGTAGGACCAAAAATCTGCCAGCCACTGAAATAAATGACTGGCAGCAAGCAGTAAGGCAGCTATTTCTTTTTTTGTTTTTGCTGTCCCACACGAACCTTGCCTTTGGCTTTTTCTTCGACTTTTGCATTAAAGGAACAGCCCATTTTGGTTTTATCGTTAGACCAGCGCATTACTGCTGCCGGATTAGGATAAACAGTGCATTTGCCATCGGATATTTTGGAACATCCATTACAGGCTTCCACAATGTTGCTCATAATTATCTCCTTTCATTTATTTGACAATAATTGGCAGTGATTACGCCAATTTTATTGCTTTATTGTTTTTTCAAGCGAATATTCAGATGTTCAGTTTTGCATATTGACCTGACTTAAACAAGGTTATCTCCAATAGCCAAAATAAAAGCATATGTCAAGAAATTCATTAGAGTGAAAACCCAATTGGGAAAAAAGGGCTTACTATTTTTCAATCAATATGAAGGATGCCCAAAATTATTTATAAATAATCTATCGTCTCAGCAACCCCAATATGCTTTTCTTTACACAACTTTTTTGCGTGAGCGCTAAAACCGCCTAAAGATAAAAAAGCGGGTAAGATTGTTTTATCTTTATGGCGGCTGGCATATATCTCAACTTTTTCCCAAAAATCTCGAATGACCTGGACACCAACCTTTGAACGCCATTTTTTTACCTCTATTAAGACCACGCGCTTGCAGTCTGATTCTGCCTTGATATCTATTTCAATATTTTTGCCATCTGCTCTTTGAAATCCAATTCGTAAACTGACATCAATAATATTTAATTTATGGGTATCTTTGATACCAGAAAAATAGACAGATAATGGAAATTTTTTGCGTGTGCGCATATCAGTTGCCAGTTGATATTCTGCAAACTTACCAATTAGATGATTTAACCTGCCTTTGAGAGATTGTTTTTCTTGGGTTAATAAATCAATTTGTTTTTGAAAATCTGTCTTAAAATCAGGTTGATGATTTCTAATTTCTTTCTCAAAACGATGACGTAAGACCAGATACAAAGTGCCATCTGTTAAGCCTTTATAATCAATATCTGAACCACCATCTTCAATAAGATCTGCATCAAGCATATTTTCCAGCCGCTTATGAATTTCTTTTGGTGACAGATCAATGTTCAGTGCGCGTTTTAATTCTTCGGGTGTCCAGGTTTGATTATTATGTTTGCACATATGCAATAAGATATCTTTGGCATATATATCATTGATTTTTATTACAGTTTTATTGATATATTCAGCCCATGTACCGGACATCCTGGAGTGTCTGCCAGTCAGTTCAGTATGAACAGCATCAATCACGCCATCTGATGAAAGCAGCATATTTTTTTTACAATTTTTGATAACACAATAAATAAAAAATGGGTCTGACATACAAAGCATATTGATTTGTTCAGCAGTTTGGTTGGTAATGGGTTTATGATAGTGTTCTGCGTAATTATATACAGCATGTAATCCTTCATCTTTGGTGAGATAAGGCGATATGTAGAATTTGTCAAGACGTTCGGCTTCAAGGTATTCTTCCATAATTTTCATAATCCATCTGACATAAGAACCGCTTACAAGCATAGGCGCTACTTTTGATTCAACCAGATTATGAAAACTACCCGGCATAGATTTATCTTGATTGTTACATTCACGATCAAAATAAATATGTTGGTTAAAATATTGAAACTCATCAATAATGACTAATATTCTTTGATTGTATATTGATGCAAAACGATGAGGGGCTGAACAGGCAAGATCCCACATTGCGCCACTTGCCCCCTCAGATTTATATTCTTCTAGTAAATCTATATCATCCACAAGGCAATCAATTGAATGCGTAACGCCATATTCCCTGATTTTATTGAATGGTAAGAGTGTGGTAACTAACTCAGTATTTCTTTCAAAAAAAGAAATATAGTGAGATGCAAATGTTTGATAATAATTGATTGCAAATTGTTGTATCCAGATATTCTTATCAAGCATGCGCATAAAAAAGGGAATAATGCCCAGGTCTGGATTTGACCATACCTGATTAAAGACACGTTCTAAAATAGCAGTTTTTCCACTTTTTCTCCTGGCAAGTATCACTGTTGACATTGAGAGTCTTTTGGGTATGAAGGCCAACCATTCGTTTAACCGATCAAATTCCTCATGACGCCCCACAAATAAATCTGGATTTCCAATGGTTTCAGTTAATGGATACTGCATTTATCCTCCAAATTTTTCTTAGGAAGACTCGAAAAATAAAATCCCCAATCAAAATGGACAATCAACCACTTTCACGCATTACAATGCAGGTGATTTGTTAATTGGAAAAGAATCCATATGGGGTTCCATTGCTTTTCCAAGCCATGCAATTGTTTCGCCAAGATTTTGCATATTGTTTAGACCTTCAGGATCGGAATTAACCTCTCCTTTGTTCATACCAATACCCAAATTCCAGTATGTTGATCCAGGTACAATCATTTGTGACATCATAAACATATGGTTGATAGAATCAAAAGCCTGGATGGCCCCAGCACGTCGGACAGCAACCACTGCCGCCCCAATTTTCCCCCGAAATAAACCCCCATTTGCCAGGGCCACAAAACCCGACCGATCAATAACTGCCTTGATATCCGAATTAAGATCGGCAAAATAAGTGGGGGATCCCAGAATGAGTGCATCAGCTTCAATCATTTTTGCAAAAATATCATTAAACCCATCCTTTTTGATAGAACAACACTTATCCTGATTTTCAAGACATTTAAAACAGGCCATGCAGCCTCGATAATTTTTTCCGCCCACCTGGATGAATTCTGTTTTCCAACCCGCTTTATGAATTGGCTCGAGAACTTTTTTTAAAAGTATCTCTGTATTGCCCTCTTTTCTTGGGCTGCCATTTATGGCTAATGCGTACATAAATATTTCTCCTTTTTTATGTATCGTTGTTATTTTTCATACTCAATCACCAAAGCTGCAGCTTTTGCAATGTCTTTCATGGTGTAATGTGGTATCATACCAATTCTATTGATAAATTGTTTTGTCTCCATACATCTGATTTGAAATATATCAACTGCTGAAAGTCTATCCAGTTTATTTTTTCTATCGGGTACAATTTTAATGTGCCACAGATTATTTTCAAAAATGTCTTTCCATCCTGTTAAAGGTGCAATCAGTCTCATTGGCAAGATACCTAAAGCATTTGAGCTTATTACAACAACAGGACGCGTTCTTCTCATTTCTGTGCTAACCATTGGGTCAAGGGTTACCAACCAGATTTCACCTCTTTTAATATTCATCTGAAAAGTCTCCAGCTTGCCACATCTGTCTTTCATGCTTAGTTTGCTGATAATGGGAAAACAATTGATGGGCTTGATTTTCCATGAGAGCAAATTGTTTTTTCAGTACATAATTTTCATGATCATCATTTTCTGATATGTTATCTACTTTTTTATCTGTTAATTCAATAAGAAAATTATAGGCAATTAGCAGCTTTGATTCAGGAATATGGTTGATGACATTTTTAACATGTAAACGAGTTAATGTTTGCATATTGTCCACATTTCCTGTATTGGAAAACACAGCAAACAATTAATTACTGCGTTTCCCAATAAAAAAGAATAAGAATGTTTATTAGCCGCGCCATTCGGTGTCATCAACAGTTGTTTTAAAGTCTGGTTTGGCAATTTTGGGGACATCTTCATGCATGACAGATAAAATATCCTTTTCAGTGGGTTTGCCCATAAAAACAATCCCTTTTCTCGGACATTTATCCATCGCCTTTTTGAGCTTATCAATACCACTATCATCCAGATCATTGTAGGCATCATAATTGACAACCGATAAGTTATTCTCAATCTTAAATAAATTACTGTTTCGCTGGCAGGCTTTACATCCAATGCAACCCACTGTGCATACATCTTTAACTGCTTTACCAAAATCTTTGTTAGAGCATGTCACAGCGATCATCTGTTCATATCGGAAAGGAACCATTGAAATAATGTTTCTTGGACAAACGTTGGCACAGGCGCCGCAACCAATGCATTTATCATAATCCACTGAGGCCAGTCCATCAATGATATGAATGGCATCATATTTACATGCAGCCGTGCAATCACCAAATCCCAGACATCCATAAGTACATCCCTGAACACCGGCAACGATATTTGCAGTCTGGCATCGTTGTTCTCCGCGATATTCAGTGCGCTGCAATCTTTGTGAATAATGCGCACCGCAATGGATAACCGGTCGATATGGAAGGCTTTCTTCAACTTCAACCCCCATAATACCGGCAATATCAGCCGCACAGGATGCGCCGCCGACAGTACATTTGTTGACCTCTGTATCGCCTGAGGCGACAGCTTCAGCATATTCGCCACAACCAACAAATCCGCACCCCCCACAATTGGCACCAGGGAGAACGTCATTGATGGCCTCAACCCGTGGATCGACTTCAACGTGGAAAGCTTTGTTGGCCCATCCTAAAATATAAGTCAATATTACAGCCATTCCTACTAAGGTTCCGGCTGATAAACTAATTGTTACCCAGGTCATTGATAACCCCCAATTATTCGTTAAGGAAATCTTGAGAATCAACATATTCTTGAGATTTCCTGAGGTTTTATTAACACTTTTTTGGTCTGATAGACCTGACTGACTTTTTAGAGCAATCCCATCAGTCCGACAAGCTTAAAGCCTTTCTTCTATCCAGAATCTGCCACTCCCAGTTTCGTTTGAATGACTTGAACCTGAACAGTTTCAGACGTTTCAGGTGTCAATGCTTTTTTCAAGCCAGAGTCAACCCCGGTGAATCCCATGAAGGCCAATGCCAGAATACCCGCCACGACAAATGTAATGGCTGCACCTTCAAGGGGTTTGGGAATGTCGCACAATTCCATTTCTTCACGAATACCGGCCATAATAACAATAGCAATGGTAAATCCAATACCACCAAAGACAGCCAGGGTTAAAGATCGCCCCAAATCCCAGGCATCGGCAGGATTGTCAACCCCTGCGACATTGCTCATAATGGTCAAACAGGCAAAAAGAATTGCACAGTTCGTGGTAATAAGGGGTAAAAAGACACCAAATGATTTATACAGGGGTGGAAAAAATTTGCGAACATACATTTCAACAAATTGCACTGATGAAGAAATAGCAAATATATAAACAATATAACATAAAATGGTTAAATCAATACTGGCGGCCACCTCCGGGGCGACAAACAAACCAGCCATCCATTTGGATAAGGGAGCACCTGGTTTCAAAATATAGGTGGTGATGGTCCAGCTTAAAAATGCTGCGATAGAAATAACAAAGGTAACAGCACATCCCATTCCGAAGGCCATGTCCACTTTTCGGGATACGCCAATAAATGGACATATCCCAACAAAATAGTACAAAACGAAATTATTGATCAATGCTGCGCCAACAGCGATCAATAAAATATCGACAATATAGCTCATACGTAACCTCTTGTGCGCGATATATGATTAAACTTCTTGCTTTTGCATGCCATACCAATTGACAGCACCCAAAAGCAGTCCCAGCGTTAAAAATGCACCGGGGGGAAGAACCATTACAACCCAGTCGGGCCATAATTCCGGTAACACTCTGATACCAAAAAGCATTCCGGTTCCCAGAATTTCCCGAACAGCAGCAATACTGCCCAGGGCAATGGCAAAGCCAATGGATTGACCAATAGCATCCATCCCCGCATGAACAACAGATTGCTTGGATGCGCAGACTTCACATCGGCAAATAATCAAGCAGTTGACTATGATCAATGGGATGTATGGCCCCAATGTTTTACTCATTTGATACATATATGCCGCCAAAAATCGGTCGGCAATGGTAACGAAGGTTGCAATTGTCAGGGTAAAAATTACGATTCTCAGGTGCGGTTTCAGCAAATCCCGAATCAGACTTGTAATGATATTTGCACAAAAAAGCACAAAGGCGACAGCGCCAGCCATGGTCATGGCTGCCTGCAAGCCATTGGTTACAGCCAATGTGGGACAAAGGCCCAACAATTGCCGATAAACCGGATTTTCAGGCAAAATCCCCTGTATAAACCTTTCGTATGGAGTTGGTGCATCTGCCATAGTGGATTATCCTTTCTTTGGTCATCGATAAAATCGATTGATTATTAATTTTTACGTTTAGACAAAGGATCACGCAAATCTTTAATGGTTGCATTAATAATTGAACACACTGCGCGTGATGAAATTGTCGCACCAGTGATTGAATCAATTTCATGGGCAGCTTTAGCGCCTTCTTTGGTAACTGTGAGGGGCACAGATGTTTTCTTTTTAACAAACTGTCTTCGCCATTCACTGGTGATAATTTTATTGCCTAAACCTGGTGTTTCTTTCTGATCCAGCACAAACAATCCGGTGATTTTTTTCAATTTATGATCCATCCCAACCAGGATTTCAATTTTGTCGGCATATCCCTGTCCCACAGCTTTTGCCACCCATCCTGCAGGGCTTCCATTGGGATGTTTTGCTTTGAATACGCTATAAAACACCTTTCGATTATTTGTTTCCACTTCAATGGTTACCGGCTCAATAATAAGCTGCTTGTCTTTGGTCAGCTTTTGTGCTTTTTGGGGCCCCAGAAGCATTTCTGGTACCTTTTGAAGTGTTTCATTGATTTTGTTGGCTTCAATTAATGGTCCCAAAGCCAGTTGCATGGCGGCCAGGGAGCCACCAAAACATATTGCCAGAATCAATACCAGCCATGCCTGAACAACATAATTATTACGAATACGATCAAGCGTGCTGGATTTCATTGGTTCCATCGGTTCAATTGGTTTCATGATTTAAATGCCTTGTATTTTTGGAGAAATTATTGAAAAAACGTCCTTATTCGCCCAAAGGACGTGGAACTGTCCAGCGATTGATCAATGGTGTTAATGCATTCATCAACAACACAGCAAACATGACGCCTTCAGGATAGCCGCTGAAAATACGCAATAGCATCACAAAGGCGCCAACACCCAGACCAAAAATAAATTTGCCTTTTGGTGTCAAAGGGCTGGTGACAGGATCAGTTGCAATAAAAAATGCGCCAAACAATAAAGCGCCACCAAAGATGTGGTGAATCACTGTCCATTGACTGTTTGTCAAAAGATCCGCCAGTCCGCCCCATATCAATACCGATAACAAAACGCCTGCTGGGATTTCCCAGGATGCTGTTCGTCGAATGCACAGGTATATCCCGCCAATAATGCAGGCAAAGGCACTGGTTTCCCCCAGGGAACCATTGGTCATGCCCCAAAACAGTGCAGACAATGTTGTAATGATCCCACCTTGCTTAAAAGCATCCATGGGCGTGGCCTGTGTTAAAATATCCACCGAACTACCTGATAACTCATAAGCAGATGCCCCCATTAGGCTGGCAAATGCAATCATAACAAATGCACGGCCAACCATTGCCGGGTTGAATATATTCATGCCCAGGCCACCAAATATAACCTTGCCAATGCCAATGGCCACAATGGATGCAATGGCTGCAACATACCAGGGTGATGTTGCTGGTAGAGATAGTGCCAGTATCACTGCGGTGATTGCGGCAGAATAATCATTCAAGGTGACTGTTTTTTTTCGCATCCTGACAAACAGTGTTTCTGCACCCAGACAACAGACCAGACAAATAGCCAGTTGTTTGATTGCAAACCACTTAAAAACAATAATGGATGTCAGAACCAGGGGGGCCAGTGCGATCAGCACATCCAACATGATTTGTTGTGTGCTGAGGCCGGCTTCAGTTAGATGCGGTGATGGCGCTACATGGATCACAGGCGCCGCTGTATTTTCAGTCGTCTGATTTTGTTTATTATCTGTCATAATATTTCACATGCTTTGCAACGACAATGGATTTTCCCCACAGTTGTTTATGATTCTTATCCAATTGGGTCGTTGCGTATCCGCTTGAATGCCCTGGATGATTGATCCTGAGAGATTCAAGCATTTGGGTTACTTTTTCTTTTGTGCCATCAGTTGAGCCTTGCCCATACGCACCAGTTGCACTATTGGCAAATTGGCGGGACATATAAAGGCACAAGAACCACACTCAAAGCAGGCCATGATATTGTAACGATCTGCCAGATCAAGATCCTTGTTACGTGATGCCAGAGCCAGGCGCGTCGGAACAAGGTTCATGGGACAGGCATCGACACATCGGCCACATCGAACACAGGCAGTTTCTGTTTCTTCTCTAACATCCTCACGGGTTAAAACAGTGACACCACTGGTTCCTTTGGTGACCGGTGCAGATAAATCCGCAAATGCAAAGCCCATCATTGGACCACCCGATATGATTCGTGCAGCATTGGATTTTAATCCGCCGCAAAAGTCAATCAGTTCGCGGTATGTGATACCAATAGGTGCTAGCACATTTTTTGGTGTTTGAATGCCCTCGCCAGTAACACTGATCACCCGATGGGTCAATGGTTTACTGCGAAGCACTGCTCGGGCAACACAGGCAGCCGATCCCACATTGCTGACAACCACACCGACATCCAAAGGCAACGCACCCACAGGAACTTTCCGATTTGTAATGGCCAAAATTAATTGTTTTTCACTGCCTTGTGGATATTTGGTTTTGAGAACTGCTATGGAGATTCCAGTTCCCTGTGCCGCTTTTTTAAGCATAGAAATTGCTTTGGGCTTGTTGTTTTCAATCCCAATATAGATACTCTTTGCACCGGCTGCCTTTGCAGCAAGGAGTGCGCCTGAGATAATGGCATCGGGTGCTTCAATCATCAGGCGGTAATCAGGTGTGAGATATGGTTCACATTCACAGCCATTGATAATCAATGTATCAACAGGCTTTTTAGGATTGGGAATCAATTTGACATGGGTGGGAAAGGCTGCCCCGCCCAGTCCAACGATGCCAGCTTTTTGGACAGCATCAGTAATGGTTTTGGAATCATATTTTTCCAAATCGGTTGTAGGCCACTCTCCTCCCAGAACGTCATCAAATAACGCCTGACCCGATATCTGATCACCATCAGCCTTAACACTGATTGCTGATACATGACGACCATTTGGCAGGGTCACGTTGACATTTTTCTGTACTTTACCGGAAATCGGTGCGTGTAAATTCGATGACACAAAACCACCGGCCTCAGCCAGTAAATCATTACAAGCAATCGTTTGCTTGGGCTTGACCACTGATTTGCTGGGCGCACCAATATTTTGAAGCAGTGGTAAAGTCACCTGTTTTGGTGGCGGCATCACTTCTATTGCCGAATCTTCAGAAAAACGCTTTCGTTCCGGAGGATGAACGCCATGAGGAAACGTTCCTTTTCCCTCAATATAATTTGAGCTAAACCCCATTTTATCTCCTTCACTACCGCAATAGTTTTGTATGTTGGTTTGGACATATGCAAGCTGTTGGGCAGGATATGTTTTTATGTTTTGACGCATTGCGGCTTAAAAAATTGGTTAAATTACAAAAAAATATATCATTTGTAAAGCTTTTTTTCGGGCGGAGGGCATTTTCTATTTGATTAACTGGAGAATACTGTTCTTAAATGTATCTCCCCGATGATTGTAACTGTCAAACATATCAAAACTGGCACATGCCGGGGATAATAAAACTATGTCTCCACAGCATGCATTTGAATACGCGTGTTTGACAGCATCATCAAGTGTTTTTGAATGATGGATGGGAATATGAGAAATTTTTTGATGGGCCTTCAAGGCTTTCTTGATAATCTGCTGTGCCTGTCCGATTAAAATGCATTCACAAACAGTTTTTTGGATTTCTGGGATTAATCGGGCGTAATCTCCACCTTTATCCAACCCACCCAAAATCAAGCGAATGGGGGTGTTAAAACAAGTCAAGGCTTTTAAAGTTGCATCGACATTGGTTGCTTTTGAGTCATTATAAAAAGAAATACCATTTATTGTACTGACATATTCTACCCGATGGGCCAACCCTTTAAATGTATTGATTGTTTCCTGGATACCATCAACTGTGCCGCCCATAAATTGACTGGCAAGAATGGCAGCCGCAATGTTTTGTCGATTGTGATGCCCTATAAGACGTGTTTTGCTAATATCAAAACATGAACCCAATGGTGTTGTCAGTATTTTTGACTGACAATGAATGGATTGTTTTTCACAGGCAGCATTATCCAACCAATAAATTTTGCTTCTAATTGTTGAATAACCCGCTAAACAATAATCATCCTGCCCATTTAAGATTGCGATATGATTGCTGCCTTGATTCTGAAATAGTTTAAATTTTGAATGAGCATAAGCGGTCATATCTGAATAGCGATAAAGATGATCTTCTGTAATATTCAACAAAATTGCCACATTGGGACAAAATGTCTTGATGGTATCCAGTTGAAAACTACTGATTTCAACTACAGCAATATCAAAGGTTTGATCAGACAATAACAATTCAGTCAGCGGCATGCCGATATTACCGCCCACAAAAACACGCTTGCCAGATTGTCGGAGCATATCACCGGTAAGCTCTGTGGTCGTTGTTTTGCCATTGGTTCCGGTGATTGCGATAATGGGAATATCGATAAATTGTGATGCCAGTTCTGTTTCACCAATCACTGGGATGTTCTTGTTTTGTGCTTCAACAATGGGTGAAATAGTATGGGGAACCCCCGGGCTGAGGACAATAAGATCCGCATTGGTAAATGTTTGTGTTTCATGGGGACCCAGCTCAACCGATACGCCCATTGACTGTAATTTATTTGCGTTTGTCAAAACAGTCGATTTATTGGAGTTGACATCTGCAGCAGTAACTGTTGCCCCTTGTTTCAGTAAAAATTGAGCAGCCGCCATACCGGTTTTTGCCAGTCCGACGATCAGTACCTTTTTATTATGAAGGTTTGGGGGTTTTGACCGTGCCATTACAGCCGGGTCTCCTGCACAATAAATGGTGCGATATTTTGCAGCGGCATAATTTTATCGACACCGCCGCGTTTTATTGCTTCCTGTGGCATGCCAAAAACAACTGATGTGGCTTCATCCTGAGCAATGGTAAACGCACCAGCTTCTTTCATTTCTAACATTCCCTGTGCGCCATCATCGCCCATACCAGTCATGATAACACCAATGGCATTGGCGCCGGCATATCGTGCTGTTGACCGAAATAAAACATCAACCGAAGGCCGATGTCTGCTGACCAGCGGGCCTGTCTTGATTTGTACATGATACCTTGCACCACTTCTTTTTAACAACAAATGATAATTCCCCGGGGCAATAAGGGCCCTCCCTCGCAGAATTGAATCGTTGTCAACCGCTTCCTTGACTGAGATATTACAAGACATATCCAGGCGTTTGGCAAAGCTGGCTGTAAAATTTTCTGGCATATGCTGAACAATGACAATACCGGGCGAATCCTGTGGCAAGGCCTCTAAAAATGTGCTGAGGGCCTCAGTGCCACCGGTTGATGCACCAATAACAACAATCTTTTCAGTGGTTTTCACCATTGCACGAGACGATGGTTTGGCAAGTACAGCATCGGCAGTTAATTTAGGTTCGGCCTTTTTTTTGGGAAGAATTCGTTTGACATGTACTCTGGCTGCCGCTTTCACAGCATCACACATACGAACTTTGGATTCCTCTAAAAATTGCCTGGTTCCCAGTTTGGGTTTTGTGATAATTTCCACAGCACCATATTCAAGTGCTTTGAAAGCGGTTTCAGTGCCCTTGTCGGTGAGGGTTGAACAAATAATGACAGGAATGGGATGTTGGGACATTATTTTTTTTAGAAAAGTGATCCCATCCATACGCGGCATTTCAACATCCAGTGTGATAACATCTGGCACCTCAATTTTCATTTTTTTGGCGGCCACAAATGGGTCTGATGCAGTGCCCATGATCTCAATGTCCGGATCGGATGTTAATAAATCCGACAGGGTTTTGCGGACCAGGGCGGAATCATCGACTATTAGTACGCGAATTTTTTTTTTCATAGATATAATTGCTCTTTTTTTATTTAAATACTGGCTATGGTATTTCAGCACCAACAAATAGAAAGTCATCATCAGGTTGTTGCTGCATCACCTCTTGCCAGGCATTTTTTACCATAATTTCAAAGGATTCTTTGTTATTTTGCAAAAGGATATCATCAAGCCAATGAAAATGACGCTTTTTCTTGATACCATGGGTATGAAAAAACAGTCGATTACCCGATTCCAATCGAAATGTTTTATGATTCAGCACGAGTGAACCATCAGCGCCAAGAGGTCTCCCCCTGGGCTTGATTGGTTGCGGGATATACTTTCTAATCAATATCATGGGAGGCGATGCTGCTGAAACAATATCTCCAGTCATTTCCTTTGTATTTAAGCGTGCAAACAATCCTTTTACTTGTGACGTGAGCTTTTGGTCAAGTAAAAAATTGTTTAGCTGTGAAAAAAGGTCAATGCCATCATTTTGATATGTAATATGATCACCCAGAAAACTTCTGATCTTTTGTTTTTCATCTTTATCTCTATCAACAATGATATCTAAAATAACAATGTTACACCCTTCGGGAGTATCATAAATATGTGCAATAAATTGATATGGCTTATTATTATTGGGATATGTATGATGAACCAGGTTTATATTTTTGACACTGACTTTGATATCTGATTGCTCAACAGGTTTTGCCGGGACATGCTGCATGCGATCCAGTACAATAGATAAAGCCTTTGCAGGATCTGGATAAATTGATGGTCGCTGAATAACGCCTGCTTTTTTACAGGCAATGTCCGCAAACTGTAAATCAACAAATTTTTCCATATCAATCAGTGTCCCTATGCCCATCTTTTCACGCATATAAATCTGAATTCGATCCAAATCATTGGTATTGGGGTATAAATCATCAGTAATAATGCTGCCCTGATTTTTTAGCACTTTTTCAATGACCGGTGCTTTTAAGCCAATATTACTGTCTGGATCCAAAAAATCGACAGCCACTTTTGAAGCGATATCCGGGTATTGGGAAACAAACTGTCCGGCAACAACACTCATGTTTACGAATTCCTGTATGGCATCAGGATCAAATTCAATGACATCATCGCGAAGCACAATGACACAGCATGGATGGTTCGGCCAGAGTTCGCTGGATAGATAGGTCAGATCGCCCACTCCTGTCACAATGGCCTTTGTGCCAACAGGTTCCGCAACCATAAAGCCGCCAACATCTTTATCTTTTGATTGAAAATCCGGCATTTTAATGGGGGGAATGACCTCAAAGTAAGTATTGGCCTTTGGGTTATCTGACAGGCCAGGGTTCAGTCCAAGCTCACGAAGAAACATGGTGGACAGCATATGATGCACAGATAATAAGTGCGGCAAGTAAAATGTTTTTTTATAAAAAAAGGATTTCAGGTCATTTTTATGTGTCAGTGTTTGATCTGACTTGTTGCGAACGCAGATACTCCCATTTTTGTGTGCCAGGAGTACCAGTTTGATAGGAATACCAAAGCTGAATAAATCCATTGCAATAGGCGCAAGAATAAAAACACCATCAACATCACCTTTTTCCAAAGCCACCTGGACCGGATTCCAAAGCAACATTCGTTCAGTTTCCAGTTCAAAATGCTGGGGGGTAAGTTCATCAATGGAAATCAAGTATTTCAAAGCCCCCAAAACAATATGGTCGGTAATGGGGATATGGGCAATTTTCAGTCGGGTTTTGCCGGACTTTGTTTTGCTGAGATTGCGTTTGCTGGCCTGATCGAGAGCTTGTTTGCCCACGCCGAGTGTTTCATCAATGACCTGTTTGAATTCAATGGGGCTGAATGGCTTGGTAACAAAATTGTTGGCGCCGGCTTTTTTGGCTTTCATGACTTTCTTTTTTTCACCCTGACCGGTTGCCATGATAAAGGGTGTTTTTTTGTGAGCATAATCATTTCTCATCCAGCAGAGCAAATCAAAGCCGGTTTTGTTGGGCATATTCCAATCACTGATAACCAGACCAATATTTTTTTCAATTTTAAGAATATCCATTGCTTTCTGGCCATCACAAGCTTCAAGGATGATTTCAAAGCCCATATCCTTTAACATGCTCACTTCCAAATTTCTGACAGCTCTGGCATCCTCAACGATTAATAGTTTGGTTTTCAAATAGTTATTTTCATTTTGGGAATCCATGCATTTCTCCTATATTGGGTAAGGATGAACTTATTTATTTGAATTTATTGTGGTTAATTTTTTAAGATATATCAAAAAAAGACAGGGAGTGCAAGCTTTCCTTACTGATTTGACAAATTATGCATGGTTCTTCTGTTCAAGTTTTTTTTAGCTTGAGTGATGGAAAAAAACTGGAACATTGAGTTAAAAAAGAATCCCTTTCACCTGATTTCGTCCTGAAGATTTGGCGTCATATAAATATTTATCCGCAGTTTCCAAAAGAATTTCATGACGCTGATCATTTTGAGGAATTGTTGTTGCAAGCCCAAGGCTGATTGTTACATATCCTGATAGCTGGTTGGCTTCATGAGGTAATTCTAATTGCGAAATGGTGTCTTTTAATTGGTTGGCTATCAATAATGCGGAGTCATGATCTATTTCAGGTAGAATGACAACAAATTCTTCTCCGCCATATCTGGCAACAAAATCAGATGGGCGTTTAACAGAGTTGTGCAGCGTTTTTGAGACTTTTTGAAGACATTTGTCTCCTGCGGCATGGCCATAATGATCATTATACTGTTTAAAAAAATCAATATCAATCAGAATCAGCGAAATATTTGACTGTGCTCTTCTTGCGCGTGCCCATTCATTGGCAAATATTTCATCAAATTGCCGACGATTTGGGATTTCAGTCAGGCCATCAATGGATGATAATTTTTCCAATAAATCTGTTTTTCGTTTTAGACGCAACTGGCATTCAACTCGGGCTTTTACCAATTTGGAATTGAAGGGTTTTGTAATATAATCGGCGCCACCCAGTTCAAATCCACGATATTCATCATCTGCATCACTCATGGCAGTAATGAATATAATGGGAATATGCATTGTTTTTGTATCTTCTTTTATGCGTTTGCACACTTCGTATCCATCCATTTCTGGCATCATGATATCCAATAAAACCAGATCGGGCATTTTTTTGTGTATATATTCAATCGCTGTCTTTCCATTTGTGGCAAAAGCGACTGTAAAGTCCTCAGATTTTAAAGCTGTTCCCAATAGTTGTAAATTTTTGGGAACATCATCAACAAGGAGGACAAGTTGTTTTTTTTGATCAGACATGTGCTAAACTCCACTATGTGATATCGTTATTTAAAAAAATATATATCAACGATTCATCGCCAAATACGAACAGATATGTAAAAAAACTAATTAATTATGTTGAAAAATGTTCTCGTTAATTGCAAATATAATGCCAGGCAAGTTTAATGTTTTGAAGGTATTACGCTGGCGACAATTTTGCCAGCATAAATTTATGTCGAAATTTGTTTTGTAGTTTCCGCAAATATAATTACTATAATGATAAATACCTCTTGAAACCGAAATCTGTTGGGTTTCTTCCCAAAGCTTTTTTGCAATGGGATTTTCATTGTCAGAATGGGCGCATTCCCAAAAAGTCGGTTGTTTTAGCGATAATCATTGAGAAATATAATATCCCAGTAAATCAACGTCCGCATGGGGCTTTAGCCGGCTTTAGCCGGCTTTAGCCCTACGCTGTTCTTGCAATTGCCGAAATCGTTCATTTTTTCTTTGACGCTTATTGTCTTTAGACGCATTTGAGGATACTTTTTTCTACCCGAAAATTTATAATCGCTTACTTACTTAATTGTGTAATTCCATCTTGTCAGCTATTAAGTAAGGTGTCCCCGGAATTTGTCCCCGGAATTTATAGTAAGGTGTCCCCGGAATTTATAACGTTTGTTTTTTTTTCAATAACCGAGAATATTCATTTAAAGTAACCCATTCTCGTAATTGTATCAGTTTGTTTTCAATTTCTGGAATACTCAAGCCATTGGTTTAGGGGAACAGGGTCGGACCAAGCTCACTGTAATTGGGGTCAGAGTAAAATTAAATTATCAGTTTAATCTTAATTTTACTCTGACCCCAATTACTGCAGTAAATCCACGTCCGCATGGGGCTAAAGCCCCACGCTACATATGGGGAAAAGGACGCTAAAGCGCCCTCAACCTCATTTAGTACATTATCAATAAACTATCTCTTATTGATAATATTAATTTAAAAAAAAAATGTTTCTACCAGTTTCGTGTCAATGCCACCTGAGGGCGCTTTAGCGTCCTTTTCCCCATATGTAGCGTGGGGCTTTAGCCCCATGCGGACGTGGATTTGCCGAAATATTATATTTTTCATAGTTAATTTATTAACAGGGATATTTCCAGCCTGGTATTTAGTCTACAACTTGATAACCAATACGAATTTTTCGACCTACTTTTTGGGAATGCGCCCCTTGGTTTGCCAGAAATTCTTTAATTAAGATGGCAACCCGGGCAAGCGGGCATATTTCGTGCCATGAAAAACCTAAGTTGAATGATAATAATAATGATTGGGGTCACATCTTGATTATTGCATTTAATTGGCTTGACAACCAAATTAAATGCAATAATCAAGATGTGACCCCATCCCGCAATCCCAATAATCAAGATGTAACGCCATCCCGCAATCCCGCTTGCTAACGCGCGCGGCTCTGATACCAGGCAAGCTAATAAATCAGAGCCGAGCGTTACCGTATCAGAGCCGCGCGTGTTAGCAAGCGGGATTGTGATTAAGACACAAGTCAAGCACGATTACCGAAAGGACACGATGCTTCCAACTGCATGAGGGGCAATCATACAAAATTCAACATAAGTACAGAATGTTACACCTATTTTCAAAATTTGCGTTCGCTGCTTCGCAGAGAGAAGCGCCCTTCATGTTCGGCTTTTCTTTTTGCCTTTGTCTTTGGTTATTGCTTTGGTGTTTCCATCCTTCCTTAATTGGT
>Ga0272440_1000311_pt1 | contig 41126 bp, 47 predicted proteins | sample SSMMMBAug17_FD_192440 | JGI IMG/M metagenome (GOLD analysis project Ga0272440, IMG submission 192440) | Marine sediment archaeal communities from Little Sippewissett salt marsh, Falmouth, MA, United States - SSM-MMB-Aug17 | ecosystem: Environmental > Aquatic > Marine > Wetlands > Sediment ...
CCAGTAATGCCAATTGCCCTTATATCTGGATTCCCTTTACTTAATATTTCTTTAATTAATCTATAGGTTGCATCAATGGGATTACCATTTGTTCTGTCATAAACATCTAAAAGATTTTGTCCATTTTTTACAGAAGTTAACACAGCTTTTGAACCTGTTGAGCCTAAGTCTAAGCCTAAAACTACAGGAGACTCAAATGGATTTTCATTATTTAATGGTTGTTTCATAATATGTACATTATCTTTCCAACTACTGGCAGGTGATAAAACATGAAATCTTTTTTTTCTTTCCTTAATCAATAATTCAGGATTAGATGGTAATTCAATTGCTGAATTATTTTTCAATTGTCTTTTGCCTATTTCACATGCTCCAATAGCTTCAAGGCATAAATAGTTATTAAAAAGATTAATTTTTTGATTGCAAATTTTTTCAAAGCCTGTAACTACAGATTTTATTTGAGCACATCCTCCAATTAAATAAATAGGACCTTTTATATTATTTTTGGTAATTAATGCACTGGCATTTCTTGCCACTGATTCGAAAAAACCACGAAATAAATCAGGCAAAGGTTTCCCCTGATTAGCATAATGGGTCATTTCACTTTTTGAAAAAACTGCACATCTTGCAGTAATAGGTATAGAATTGGGTGCTGATTGTGCAAGTTCATCAGCCTCAGAAATGCTCATACCAAAACGAGCAATTATTTTTTGAATGTTTTCTCCTGCTCCAGATGAGCATTTATCGTTTTCTAAATAATGATATTTAAAGTTTTCACCTTCAGATGTTTCGCGTGATAAAACACTATAACCACGTGCTCCTACGCGAACCAGATTCAATTGCTTTGGCAGACTTTTAACCTGTTCAATTCCTGCTTCTTGACAGATATCTTCAGGTAAAATAAGAATTTTTTTATCTAACTGATCTGCATAAATTCCTGTTGCACAAACCATTTTACAATTATGAATTTTCTCACGAATGTACCATGTCTTAAATTCATCAAATGGGTTGCCTTTATGAGCTTTATATTCAATTAATTCCCATGCAAGGGTATCATCTTGTTGAACAACACCAATTGCATAACAAATAGATGATTTTCCAATATCACAAGCAGCAATTCTTGTTTTCATATTTGCTCCTTTCTTTAATAAAAATATAACCTACATTAAAAATTTAACTTTTAGTATTTAAAAATTTTTTTAATTTGAACAAAGTACTCTATAATAATGTTAAATTAAGAGTTGGAGTCGCAAATCTTTAAATTTATAAGTTAAATAATCATAAGAAAATATGTGTGTTTTTATATTAATTACATTTACAATTTGATATGTTAAATTTTTTTTTTGTAGTATTATATTATAAAATACATTAAATTTTTTCCTTTATATTTAATAGCACTTTTCTTAAAACAGACTTTGTAGTTTCAATATCCTGCTTTGGTATATTTTCAAAAACCTTATCTAAAAATTTAAAAATAATTTCAATAACATCAGTTATAATAGACTTTCCATAGTCAGTTAATACTATTCTTTGAGCACGTCTATCATTTGGATCCATAATCCTTTTAACAAATTCATCACGCTCCATACGATCTAAAAGGCCTGTCATACTAGATGGCTCTAGATTTATTTTACGACCCAAATCTATTACTTTTAATCCATCTTCTTGAGATAAGGTAACCAAAACGCCTAAATAGGCTGGATTAACTCTCTTATAGCCTGCATCTGAAAAAGCTTTTTTTAAAGCAGATGTTACTGCAAGAGAAGCTCTTGTTATTAAATAATAAGGACAGTTTGTTAATTTAAAAATCGATTTTGCCATAATTATATATACCTTTTTTTATAAAAATGCATTTTTTAAAAAAATTTATTTTGTATACAAAAATAATGCATACGTAATATATTGTCAAATAATTTATTTATGCAAATATATTTTTTTCATTTTAGTTTTAGATTAGATTGAAATTTTAAGTATGAATAGACAAAAAAGGCTTATAATTCAAATTATTAGAAAAAACCAAAGCTGGATTATTAATACATTCAATTTTTGGTAGTCAATAAATAAGAGGAAGTGATAGTTCTGTTATGGATTACCAAATTTTGGGTGTGTCCCACCTTTTACACAAATTAATTTTTTTATAGAGAGTTAGAAATTTTTTTAGTACATTTTCGTGATTAATAGTATTCTTTCCATATTTCAGGTTAGAATTAACTATTTAAAATTTTTAAGTATTATCTTAAGCCCCGAAGGTCTAAAGCATGTCGCCTGGAGCTTTAGTCCAAGGTAAATAAAAAAAATTTCTTAAGCTCCGAAGGGGAGATAGATAATTCCTGTCGCCCTTTTGGGGCTTAAGAATGTATATACTTTACCTGAGGCTAAAGCCACAGGCTACATGCTTTAGACCCTTCGGGGCTTATGACAATTATCATAATTAGACTTTTAAATTCGAAATCTGACTTATGTGTAAAAGGTGGGACACCCCTCAAATTTTTTTGCAAAGACTTTTAAGGATTTAAGGATTGATGATCTCGTATAAAATATTTTATTTGAAAATCAGTATTAATAATTACAAACTCTTACATAAAATAAAATTTCATTTTCTGACTTTTTACGAGACCATTAAGGTTAAGTTCATCAAGTTTCAAATCCAGAAAAATTAATGTACCTCCAACAACTGCAAGGCTCATTACAATAATATTTATTATTGGTATCATAAGTAACAAGCTTAAAACAGAACCATATCCAAATACTCTCCATTTATAAATTAACAAAAGATTAAATTTTTCTTTAAATGGCAGGAATCTTCGAGATAAGCTATAATCAATATATTCAAATCCAATAAAATAAATAGTAAATATACCTCCAAGAAAAAAATATGCTATACTTCCAATCACAGGGATAATATTTAAACAGAATAATATTAATTGAATAAATAAATAAAAAGAAATTTTAATTATTTCAACTTTAATTATAAAAAAGTATATCTTTGGCAGGCAAAACATTGAATGAATTTTTTTTGGCATATTGCCTTTTTTTATTTTTTCTGTTCTTTCTGCAAGAATATCATTGAATATTGAGGCAATTATTGAAGCTATCAGTAATAATGTAACTATTACGATTAAAATCCAAAAAATAAATAAAAGCCCAATAATAAAAATAATAATAATTGAAATAATACCAAAAAATCCATAATTCCAAACTGGATTTGCATAAAATATTAATGAACTTCCAATTTTTGAAAGTAAAAAAGGAAAATAGTTTAAAAATATAAAAAAAACAGGTAAATAAAAAATCATTGAAGGTATTGCAATAAACAATAATCTTGGATTTTCTCGAATAAATAAATATCCATATTTAAAATAGTTAAATCCTATAATGAATTCTGACCATGCAGAACCAGGTTTAATTGGACATTTTAAACTGTTAATTGTTTTTTTTATATGTTTACTTTTTTTTTCATTTTTGCTTAACATATTATACAATCTAAGATATCAAAATTGATGGCAGCGTAAAAAGTCAATTTTACAAAAATCGCTATTAATAATTTCAAATTGTTACACAGATAAAAATCTCATTTTTTGACTTTTTACAAGACCATCAAAATTGATGGTCTTGTAAAAAGTCAATTTCATAAAATAGATATTTAACAATTTCAAAATGTAAGCTATAACATATTTAATTTTTTTACTTTTTATAAAATCATCAAACTTTAAAAATTATTAATTATGCAATAGTAAAATATTTGCATTTTTATAATAATCTTTATATATAATAGAGTTTTTTAATAATTGACTTTTTAATTTTTAGGGTCTTGATTATTGTTTCGGCCAACATTAACAAGTTGAATTTTATTAATGTGAGTATCCAATTTTAACTTTCAGTGAGTTTTGGGGCTTTAGAGACGTAGCATACTACGTCTCTACGTTTTCTATTTTTATGATCAACTGGCCAAAACGATGATCAAGGCCATTTTTAGCATATTAAATCTATTTGTAAAGTATAATATTGATTATTATTAAATATATAAATTTCAATAAGTTTAACCAAATTAAATAATTATATTTGTGTTTAATATTTCAACATATAAATTTAGAAAAAGGCAAAATAAATAATATGAAAGCTATTCAAATAATTTGGGGAATTATTTTAATTATAACAGGTTGTTATCTTTTTTATGCAATACCTGAAAAGTTTCAGTCATTAGGTAACATCTCACCAAATAGTATTATTGGAAAATTGTGTTTTTATTTAATTGCAGTTTTATTAATTGGAGGAGGAATCAAAAAGTTATATAAATTATATACATCAGATATTGAAGAAGATAATAATTCTATAGAAAAAGAAAATAATTCAGAATTATGATAAAAGCCATTTTTACAAAATAATATTTTTTAAAAACTAACTAATTCTTTTTGAATTACTTGACTTATATGCTGTGTATGATATTTATCTAATTGATGAAATTTGAACAGCTATTACTTTACTGAATTTTTTTATCCATCTATTATATTATAAAATACACTATACTTCTTGGCTTATCTTAGTAAAAATTTGAACATAGAATTAATATCAGCATTATTAAAAAACCACATTTAATTCTCATTTTGAAAATCCAAATTTCATCTCTATTTGTTCAAATACCTATCTTCTAAAATAATTTTTGTTCTTACATATTATTATGGAGTATTTATGATAAATAAAATTGATCAGAATCACATTGAGAAGCGTTCAGAGCCAAGATATTTCATAGATAAGTTTTACAGTGTTGAATTTTTAATAAATGGTTTAGGCTGTTTGTATCAATGTAAACTGTGGAATATTTCAAAAAAAGGGATGTGTATAATAGTCAAGGAGAATTCACCTGTCTTACAGCATTATAAAATAGGTGATGTACTTCAAATGAAATATTATGAGGTTGAAAATAATTCACCAACAGGTTATTTAAAAACTCAAATCAGACATATCAGCCCTGATACTTCTGGTAAATTTAAAGGTCATAAATTGATTGGGCTTTTAATTATTGAAGGTGAGCATTTTATAGGATTACCAGATGAATAATTTTACAAAGCTGCGTCTTTTTCAAATGATTTGGTGATCCTTTAATAAATATAGATTAAGTCATAAAAATCTTGGCCTATGTTACCAGATAAAAATCCATCCTCAACGTACTTATTGTATGCATCCGGATAATTTTGAGCTGGAGCCTTGCAAAAAATTTTATGATTTGATCTATATTTTGCATAAAATTTCATTTTAAAACATTTGAAAGGGACTTCAGTAATTGTATGATAATTTTGATATAATAACAATTTAGAAAATTATCATTTTCGTTCAGAATATATAGAACTATGTTAAGAAAAAATTTACTGTTAAAAATATATAAAGCCGCATTTATAATTATATTAATTAATACTTTTGTGTATGCTAAATCTGATCTAAAAGAAATAGATGAAAAGGTTAATCATGCATTAATTATTGGTGCAAATAAATATAATGAGTTTCAAAATCTTAAAACCCCTTCAAATGATGCTCAGTCACTTTTTAACATTCTTATTGAAAAATATAATTTTAGCTCCACTAATATAATTTTAGTTAATGACCTTTCACAAACCAAACCCACTTATGCAAATATTATTGAATACCTTGATAATTATCAAAAAAATTTAACCAATAAAGATAATTTATTATTGTATTTTTCAGGTTATAGTAGTGAAGATGATGATGGTAATACATACTGGATTCCTTCTAATGGTGTTAATAATATAAAAACAAAACAAAACTGGTTAGATCATAGTCATTTATGTAAAAAATATTTTTTCTCCAATGAGTTTAAAGCCAATAATTTATTTATTATAGCAGATTCCTATTTTTCAAATAATCTATATAGAAAAATGGAATTAACAAAAATGAATTCAGATAAGTATAATATTAAAGGTTCAAGAGAATTATTATCCTTTGGAGAAATGCATTGGAAAAATAAATCAGATGATAATGGTTTGTTTACATCTTTATTGGTAGATATTTTAAAAAATAATAATAATAAAAATATTTCTTTTAATGAACTTTTAACAAATAATAAATCTCAAATTTCAATTTTAGAATCAATTACAGGAACTTCGATTTCCTATGCCAGATTAAGAACAAATACAGATAATTTGGGGTATTTTACTATTAAAAGAACCCTTGCATTACCTGTAGTTAATGTAATAGACAGCAGTGTTATTCCCCAAAAATCATATATTGGCAAATCATCTATTATTTATGCCACAACAGATAAAAAAGCTAAAGAAGTTATAATTGAAACAGGCCATGATAAATATCAAATGGAGGGTTTTAATACTTCCTGGAAGTATAAATATGAACATATTGATATTGGTAATACAAATTATAAAATATTTGCATTAAATAATGATTTAATTGAAGGGCAATTTATTGAAGGCAATTTAACTACTGTTAAAAAGCCTTTGCTTCCTACAAATGTTGTGACTTTATCTGTAAAACCTGAAAATGGAAAACCAGGTACAAAATTTGTTTTTAAAGCTAAAACTGATAAAGTTCCATCAGAAATTTTTTTAATAATTGATGATGAAAAATACCCTATGACTGGTTTTGGGCTGGAGTGGATATTTAAACATAATTTATATAAACCCGGAAAATATAAATATTTAGTAATTGCAAAAAATTCAGATAATATTTATGGAAAATCTAAAAAGGGATATGTAAATATTAAAGCTCATCTAATAAATCTTTTAAAAGTAAATGTTAATCCAAAAGCTGGTTATATCAATGATAAATTTAATTTTTATGTTAAAACTAACAATACTGCAAAGGAAGCATTTATTATTATTGATGATATTGTTTATTCAATGGAAGGATCAGGAAGAAACTGGTATTTTGAAAAAATTTTTAATAATGCCGCAACAAAAAATTTTAGTACTTATGCAATTAATGATACTTTAGTTAAGTCAAATATTAAACATGGAAAATTTTCAGTACTCCAAAGACCTGTTGAAATACCTGATGTAAATGAGGTTGTATTATATCCTGATAATATTTATAAAGATGAACTATTTGTTATAAAAGTTAAAACAAATACTAATGCTGAAAAAGTTTTACTAAAAATTGGAAATCATAATAACTATATGGATGGGAATGGTAAAGAATGGATTTTTGTTACAAAAACAAAAGAAAGCGGAACTCAAAGATTTATGGTAATAGCCCAAAACAATAGAGGGATGCATGGTATTGCAAAAAATGGTGTATTTACAGTCTCTGAACCAAATTCTAATGCAATAAGGATTGAAAAAAATGAAATTGACAATGATATTATAAATTATTGCCAACATGTAAATTTTACTGCAAATACAAACGGTGTGGCAAAAAGCGTTGATTTATTTATTGAAGGTAAAAAATATCCAATGAAAGGATATGCTAAAAATTGGAGTCTTAATAAAAAAATCTGTTCTCTTGGGACTATGTTTTACACATTACTTCCAACAAATATTTATGGAATTAAAGGCGTTGCAAAAATAGGCAAATTAAAAGTAGAACCAGGACAAATTTCTATTAAAAATGTAAAAATAAGCCCAAATATTATATTCCCTGATGATACTATAAAAATAATGGCGGATACAGATAGTTATGCAAAAAATGTCTCAATTGTATTTGATGGAATAACATATCCAATGTCATTAAATAAAGGAAATTGGAAATTTACCAAAAAAATTGTTAATTATTCAAATATAGATTTTACAATAAATCCATATAATATGATCAATAACAAAGGAAAATCTTATAATGGAAAAATAATTGTAAAAACAAAAGTTCACAAAATACCTGATATCATATATTCAAAATATATTTGTTTTTCACCAGATAATTATACAGATGAAAAATATTTGATAGTTTGTGAAACAAATGAAGATGCTTATGAAGTGTTTATTGAGATTGATAACAAATTATATAATATGGATGGTTCAGATAAAAATTGGAGTTTTCAAACCCAAATAAATACATCACGAACTGTTAATTATAAAATATTTGCTAAAAATATAAAAGGAAAGCAGGGAAAAAGTTATTTTGGACAAATAAAAATAAAAAAACGACCATTAGATATTGTTAATGTTATTGAAGCATCCTCTGATAAAACAGAGGCTCTTGTTGGGTATAGTTTTAATTTCAGTTTAATGACTGATAAGCCTGCCAGTCAAGCACTCATTTATATTGGCGATGATAAATTTTTTATGAATGGTTCTAATGACAAATGGTCATTAACAAAAACAATTGAAAATTCTGGTTTTGTTTCTTGTTATATGGTTGCTTTAAATAAGGACAATCATGAAGGTTTTGGAAAAAGTTTAGTTTTAAATGTTAAAGAGTTAGAAATTAAATATGAATACTTGCAAGACGGTACAATTAGAAATATATTTGACAATAGTATCCAAAAGCGGTTTGTTGATATTGGAGATAGCACTATTATTGACAGCTTAACAAATCTAATGTGGCTTAAACAGCCGAAACAGATTGCAGTCAGCTATAAAGATGCAGTTGATTATTGTGACAGCATAATAATTTCAAATTATACAGGATGGCGGCTGCCAACAATCCATGAATGGAAATCATTTATAGATATGAATCAAGAAAATCCCTGTTTACCGCCTAAACATCCTTTTATTAATGTAAATACTGGTACTGGTTATTGGTCAAAAACACGTCATCGATTTGGTTCACAATATGTTTATAAAATGGGTATTTGGTATGGGAAATCAGGCTATATTAACAAAAATCAAAAGGCAATTGTATGGCCAGTTAGATATCATATTCAAAACAATAATAAGAAGGAAATAATTAAATGAAAATATTAAAAAAGAATAATTATTTGTATTTAATTTGTATGTTATTAACTTTCATTTTTACAGCTAATATTAATCAAGTATATGGATATGAAAAAGAAGTAAAAAAATTAATAATTGGAACTAAACCAGCTCCTCCTTTTTCTTTTAAAGGACCAGGTGGAAACTGGTTAGGAATAAGTATAGACCTTTTTAGAGATATTTCAAAGGAATTAGGATTTACATACGAATTAAGAGAATACGATTTAAAAGGATTATTAAATGCAGTAGAATTAAAAAAAGTTGATATGGGAGTAGCAGCAATTACAATAACACCAGAAAGAGAAAAAAAATTTGATTTTTCCCATGCTTTTTATCATACAGGATTAGGAATAGCTGTTAAGATGAAAAAAGAGGGTAATCCAATTTTTTCAATAATTGTTAAAATTTTCTCTGTTGAATTTTTTACATATGTTGGCGCTTTATTTTTTACTCTTTTTATTATTGGAATTATTATTTGGACTTTTGAAAGAAAGAAGAACCCAAATCAATTTAGACCTGGGATAAAAGGTTTGGCAGATGGATTTTGGTGGTCAGCAGTAACTATGACCACTGTTGGATATGGTGATGCTGTGCCAAAAAGTTTTTTTGGTAGAATTGTTGGTCTGGTTTGGATGTTTTTAGCAATTATTATTATTTCATTTTTTACAGCTGGAATTACTTCATCACTTACAATAAGTCAACTTGATACATCAATAAAAAGCTTTGATGATTTAAGAGGCGTTTTAGTTGGAAGTGTTGATAAATCAGCAGCAGGACAATATCTTGAAAAAAAGGATATCATGCCAAAATATTATAAAAGCTTGCTTGAAGGTATGAAAGCGCTAAATAATGGCGAAATAGATGCAATGGTTCATGACAGGCCAATTCTTCAATTTTATGCTAATATTGATTTTAAAGGCAAAATTATGGTTTTAAATACATTATTTAATCCTCAAAGTTATGGAATTGCTATTCCAGCTGGAAGTACATTTAGAGAACCTTTAAATAATGCACTACTTAAAAGATGGATGAACGAAGATTATTGGGAAAAACTAACAGGTAAATATCTTGGAAGATAAATGAAGTTCGAAGATTCAATAGAGTTTTGTCCGCAAATGGAATTCAACAATTGTATAGCATAAATGTTTAGTGTCAATTGACAATTATTGTTCCTATGACAGGCTGTCATCTTGATTCTGGTATAAAAAAGTCCAACAACAAATGTTTTCAGTAAAGGAGATAAATATATGCAACAAATTCAACCTATCAATAGCTGGAGAATGTATGGAAAAGTTGTTAAAAACAGAATTACAGTAGAGTTGCCTAATAATATGAATTCTCAGGAGGTCGAAATTATAATATTTCCCAGAAAAACAAAAAATACAGACTACAATTCCAGACAAGAGGCTTGGAAAAAAGATTTTCTTGAAATTTCTCAATGGGACAATTCAGAAAAAGATATAAGGTTGAAATCATGGCAGATTCCAGAATTGTAATAGACACATCAGTAATCATTGATTTTCTAAGAAAAAAAAATAAATTGAATTCAGCTTTTTGGACAATTAAAGAAAAATATGAGTGTTTTATTTCAACTATAACCTTATTTGAGTTACAATGTGGCGCAAAAACAGAACAACACTCAAAAGACATTCATAAACTTCGCAAATGGATAGAAACCATTCCATTTGATGATAATATTTCAGAAATTTCTGCTACTATATTTCAAAATCTTAGAGCTAACAATCAATTGATTGAATTTAGAGATATTTTTATAGCAGCAACAGCTATCTCAGTATATCTATGTTTGGCAACAATGAACATAAACCACTTTGAAAGGATTCAGAATTTAAGTTTAATGAATATTCAAGACTTCTAATAAAAACTCTATTTAAGTCGAATAGTGAAATATTAATAGCTTGTTTTATATGAAAGTATAAAATTTAGGCATAAATCCAATATGTTCTGAATATGCCTCTGAAAAATAAATTTGTAGTCTGGAGTCCCAAATCTTTAGATTTGGGCGTCAGTAATTTTTTCAAGTTGTTGTTTTTTTGACACCCAAATCTAAAGATTTGGGACTCCAACCTGCATAAAAATCACATAAATTTGTATCTTCTTTAAATTTCGGGGTGACTCTGCGCTGAAAGCGCGAATTATTACAGCCCTGGGTTATATACAACCACGATCCAAGCCCTGAAAGGGCGAATTAATATATGGATTAATTATTAATTCGCCCTTTCAGGGCTTAAAACATCATAGATCATTACCCAGGGCTTCGCCCTGGGCTATAATAATTCGCACCTTCGGTGCTTAAGGTGATTTCCGGAAAAGAATTTACCAATATCTAATTCCCTCCTTGAGGGGGGTTAGGGGGGTGTTTTTGAGTTTGTACCATTAATACGCCCCCCCCTAACCCCCCTCAAGGGGGGAATTAAGACTTTGGTAAATTCTTTTTCGGAAATCACCTAAGTTTGACGCCCAAATCTAAAGATTTGGGCCTCCAGACTGCATCTAACAAACTATAAAACTTTCATCCTTTGTTGTGATAACAAGTCATGGAAGTTTATTATAATTAATAATTGTTCATAATTAGGCAAGTGGTGTGGCTTTAACCAATTTTCCAGTTAACGAGTACTTTATTCAAAACAATTTTAATATAAATTAGCGACAATATGCAATAAATGAATATGACAAAAATGTGAAATAATTAAAAATTCAATATCTATGTTAACCTGACACCATAAGCTGATGGAATTTTTACAACTTTTTTAAAGGTTGTAGCTTATTAGAATATCATATTAAGTCCATTTTTTGGCTAAGGTAATACTTGTACATTCATATAACTTTTCTACAATTATTAATTTGCAAAATAAAATTTATTTTTACTTTTACTTTTATCGGCACATTGCTTGCATTAAATTCCATTATTTATAAACAATTAAAAATTATTTATAAAAGTATAATTAAATTAATTACTTTACAAATTAACCATCAACTGGGAGAAGAAAATGAACTTATCGCATACAATTGATTGGTTCATTCATCCAAATCTTAAACAAGAATTAAAATCATATATTCAGGCCAGACAATTTGTACTTTTTGCATGGTTTGGAATATTATTTTTTTTAGTTAATATTGTTAAATGGTTAAGTTTTGGAGCTTTTAATCTTGCTTTAAGCATGATGTTTGTAACGATAATTGTTTGTATTATGTTATATTTCTTAAGAATTAGCGGCTCATTAACTATAACTGGAAATGGTGTTATGGCTGCTTTGTCCTGGCATTTTATTTATTTATGCTATCATACTGGTGGTTTTGATTCAACAGCACTTGCATGGATAATTGTTGTTCCTGTTTTTACTTCTTTATATTTCAATAATAAGGTTTCACTTATCTGGACATTTGTTATGTTGATTATAATTATTACATATTATATTTTAAAAAAAAATGGCTATGATTTTTCAATAATAAAAATGACAGATCAACAAATAATGAGAATGAATTTATCAAATTATATTGGTCCCTTATTAGGTATTTTTTTTGCAGGTTGTTTTTTTAATCAAGGCATGGAAAATGCTTTTGATGCTCAAAAAAAAGCCTTGAAAAATCAAGAACAAACTGTTGAAAGATTACAAGGAATAATTGATGAAATAAGTAAAGTATCATTATCAATAAATAATACTTCAGAAATCCTTGATTCATCATCTAAAACATTACATTCAAGATCAAAATCAATGAATAATTTATCTGAAAATGTTTCAGATGAAACAGAAAAATTGGCTATTAATATTAAAAAGATGGCAAATGCAGCTGAAAAAGTAAGCGAACAGGTATCCTCTGTAGCATCGTCTGGAGATGAACTATCAAACAATATGAGAGAAATTGGCGATGCGACAGGCAATGTATCCTCAAATCTTACTTCTGTAGCTAATGCTGCAGAAGGTATGTCAAATTCAATAAATATTATTGCTACTGCCATTGATGAAATGTATTCATCACTAAATGAGGTTGCAAAAAATTCAGGTAGGGGGGCTCTAGTTACAAATGATGCAGCTGCTAAAGCAAATGAATCTTCAAAAATAATTAACACTCTTGGAAATGCTGCAAAAGAAATTGGTGATGTTGTTGAATTAATAAAAGGAATTGCTTCACAAACTAACCTGCTTGCTCTAAATGCAACAATTGAAGCTGCAGGAGCAGGAGAAGCCGGCAAGGGATTTACAGTTGTTGCAAATGAAGTCAAAGCACTTGCAAGACAAACATCTTCGGCAACAGAGGATATCAGAGAAAAAATTGAAGGTATGCAGACAAATACTCAAAATGCAATTAAAGCTATTGATATTATTGTTAAAGTAATTGCAGAAATAAATTCCATTATGAGTAATATTGCATCAGCAGTCGAACAACAAACAGCAACTACAAATGAAATATCAAATAGCTTTTCAGAAACTGTTTCTGCAGCTAATTCTGTTGCTAAAAATGTTAATGCCGCTGCTGACAACTCTACACAAACATCTCGAAATATAGAAGAAGCTGCTCAATGGGGTGAGGAAGTTTCTGTTCATTTACATAAAGCTGCTCAAGCTGCTGTTGATATTGCTAAAAGTTCTTTAGAGGCATCAAAAAGAACTGATAAAGTCGCAGTTAATGTAATTAATGTCCATAAAGCTATGGATGAAAATTCAAAAGAGGCAAATACAATAAAAAATCAGGCTGAAAGTTTATCAGCTCTTGCAATAAAACTAAAAGATATAGTAGGCTAATTATCACAAATAAAAATCACATCATTTTTTAACTACAAATTTTTTAAATCAATTTAGTTGATTAATCAGTAAGTTTTGGTATTTACTCAAAAAATTATTATTTAAAGTGGTTTTAAATATTTTTGTTAATAATGAAAATAAATGATTTACTGTCATTATTATAAAATGATATTATAATTCAATTTAGTTATTTCGGGTGTAGCACAAAAAAGTTGCACTTTATGTAATTAAATGATTTTAGTGCATTTCTTAGCCATGGAAGGGCGTAACATACCAGCTCAGGGCAAGGCCCTGGGAAAACATTACAATGATTTTAGCCCTTAAAGGCCGACACATAAAAAATCAATAATAAAAGGTAGCCCATTTATGTGGCACCCTTACAGGGCTATGAAATTTTTTTTTATTACCCAGGGCGTTGCCCCAATGCTGTTGACTTAAGAGTTGGGGCGTTGCCCTGGGCTGTTATGTTACGCTTTTTCAGGGCTAAAAAATTTTTTTTTAACTCAACAAGAAATTAAATTGAATCAAAATATAATCTATAAAAGGAGCATCAAATGGCAGATCAACTTGAAAAAGACTTTGATGAATTAATCTTTGAAAATGAATCTGTAAATGAAACACAAGGAAATAATAATAAAAAATCGTGGAAGATTATGATTGTTGATGATGAGGAACAAGTTCATAGTGTAACAAAAATGGTACTTGCTGATTTTTTTTATAATGGTTATGGACTTGAATTTATAAGCGCTTATTCATCTGAAGAAGCAAAAACGCTTATTAGCGAAAATCCTGATATCGCTGTTATTTTACTTGATGTTGTAATGGAAACTAATGAAGCTGGATTGGAACTTGCTAAATATATAAGAAATAATCTTAATGATAAATTTGTAAGAATAATCCTTCGAACAGGCCAGCCCGGCGAAGCACCTGAAAGAGAAGTTATTACTTCTTATGACATTAACGATTATAAGTTAAAAACATTATTAACAGATCAATCTCTTTTCACTACTGTCGTTACTGCAATAAGATCATATGAAGCATTAATAGAAATAGAAAATAATAGAATCCAACTAGAAAAAGCTTTAGAAGAAGCAGAGATTGCGATAAAAGCCAAAAATCAATTTTTATCTAATATGCATCATGAGCTTAAAACTCCCTTAACAGGTATTCTAGGTTTATCAAATGTTTTATTAAGAGATAAAGACTCAGAAAAAAATAAAGAATACTACATGATGATAATGAAATCTGGTCAAACTCTTCTCAAAATAATTAATAATATTTTAGAACTTGTAGGTATAGAACAGGGTAAGTTTATTCTTAAAAATTCACCTTTCTCATTAAGAGATATTTTAGATGAAATTATTGATATTGTTGAAGTACATGCTCATTTAAAAAATCTAAAAATAGAATTTATAGTAAATGATAATGTTAATGATGAATTAGTTGGAGATTCAAAAAGACTTAAACAAATCCTTATGAATATAATAGTAAATGCAATAAAATGTACAGAAAAAGGGAGTATTTATATTAATGTTAGTTTGTTAGATGATGCATTAAAAGATAAATTATACAAAAATATAAAAGATGATTCAAGCATATATATTTTATTTGCTATTAAAGACACAGGTGTTGGAATACCAGCAGAAAAACACGAAACAATTTTTAAACCTTTCCAATTAGGTGAAGATCATATAACAAAAAAATTTGGAGGTGCTGGTCTTGGACTTTCAATTGCAAAAGAAATTATTGAAAAAATGAATGGAACTATTTGGCTTGATAGTGAACCTGAAAAAGGAAGCACATTTTATTTTTCAATAAAGTTTGAAATTTTCAAAAATTAATAATATTTAAGGAGACATTTCATGTCTGAAAATAACAATATTTTTGAAGACGATGAATTAATGTTTGCAGAAGAATCAGATTCAGAGACTTCTTCTAATATAGATGGAAAATGGAAAATAATGATTGTTGATGATGAACATGAAGTTCATACTGTTACTAAAATGGTTCTTGAAGACTTCTCATTTGAAGGAAAAGGCTTTACTTATTTAAATGCTTATTCGGGAGATGAAGCATGCAAAATAATCGAACAAAATCCTGACGTTGCTTTAATTTTATTAGATGTGGTTATGGAAACAAATGATGCAGGGCTAAAAGTTGTTCAATATATTAGAGAAAATTTAAAAAATGACTTTGTAAGAATTATTTTACGCACTGGTCAACCTGGACAGGCACCTGAAAGAGAAGTTATTACAAAATATGATATTAATGATTACAAATTAAAAAGCATGATCACAGATCAATCCCTGTTTACAACTGTTACAAGTGCAATCAGAACATATAGAGACATTAGAGTTATTGAAAAAAATAGACAGGGCTTAGAGCAAATTCTTCAGGCTTCTACATCTCTTTTCAAACTTCAATCACTAAAAACTTTTGCATCAGGAGCTCTTACTCAATTAACTTCAATTCTTGGATTAGAAAATGAATCTCTTTATGTCCATACTTCAGGTTTTACTGCTGTTCAAGAAAATAATGAACTACAAATAATTGCCGCAACTGGTAAATTTAAAGATTTTATTAATAAACCAGTTAAAGAAGTCGTTTCCGATGATATAATGGACCTTTTTCATCATGCAGTTAAAATGAAAGAAAGCATTATTACAGATAACCATTATATTGGTTTTTTTCATACACAATCAGGTTCACAAAATTTCATTTATTTAGGTGGTTATAATCAAAGATTAACTGATATTGATAAAAGTATGATTAAACTTTTTTCTTCAAATGTATCAATAGCATTAGATAATATACAATTAAATCAAGAAGTTGTTGACACACAAAAAGAAGTAGTTTTTACATTAGGTGAAGTAGTTGAAACACGTTCTAAAGAAACTGCAAATCACGTTAGAAGGGTTGCTGAGTATTCAAAACTATTAAGTTTAATGATTGGACAGAATGAAGAATCAGCAGAATTACTTAGACTTGCTTCACCAATGCATGATGTTGGCAAAATAGGAATACCAGATACAATTTTAAATAAACCAGGAAAATTAACTGCTCCTGAATTCGAAGTTATAAAAACTCATACTTTAATAGGTTATGATATATTAAAGCATTCTGATAGAGATATAATGAAAGCTGCTGCTTTAATAGCCCTTCAACATCATGAACGTTGGGATGGTAATGGATATCCACAACAGTTAAAAGGCGACCATATCCATATTCATGGTAGAATTACAGGCCTTGTTGATGTTTTTGATGCTTTAAGCTCTAAAAGAATATATAAACCAGCATGGAAAATGGAAGACATTTTAAAGCTTATTAGAAATGAAAGAGGAAAACATTTTGATCCAAAATTAGTTGACCTCTTTTTAAAAAATTTTGATCAGTTTATTGCTATCAGGAAAAAATATCCTGATGAAGAATATTAATAAAATTGTAGATAAATAGGAGAATAAAATGACAGAGAATAAAGAAAATGTTTTTAATAAACTTGCAAAAGTATTAGATACTCTACCGAATGGCTACCCTTCAACAGAAAGTGGAGTTGAAATTAAATTGTTAAAAAAAATATTTACTCCAGAAGAAGCTGATCTTTTTTGTGATTTAAGATTAACTTTTGAAACCCCGCAGCAAATTGCTGAACGTACAGGACGCCCTTTAGAAGGTCTATCAGAAATGCTTAATTCCATGTGGAGAAATGGCCAATTATTTGGTGTAGATTTTGGTGAAGTTCAAGTATATAAGATGTTACCCTGGGTTTTTGGAATATATGAATTTCAATTAAATCGTATGGATAGAGAATTTGCCCAATTATGCGAAGAATATAATCCAATCTTTGGCAAACAGTTTTTTTCAAATAAACCTCAACTTATGCAAGTTATTCCAATTGAAAAAGAAATAAGTAACAATCAAAAGGCATTAGCATATGAACAGGTTTCAAATATTATTGAAAATGGAAAATCTTTTGCTGTAAATGATTGTATTTGTAAAAAAGAGAAAAAAATACTTGATCAACCTTGTGATAAGCCAATAGAAGTTTGTATGGCAATAGCTCCAGCTCCAGGTGTTTTTGAAGGAAACCACCCATGGGGAGGAAGAGTTATAAATAAACAAGAAGCCTATGATATATTAAAAAAAGCTGAAGATGCTGCACTGGTTCATATGACAAGTAATATTCAAAATGGGCAATTTTATATATGTAACTGTTGCGGATGCTGCTGCGGTGTATTAAGATCAATAAATGAACTTGGAGTTTCTAATGCAGTTAACTCAAATTATTATGCTGTTATTGACGAAAATTTGTGCGAAAATTGTGGTTTATGTGCTGATGAACGATGCCAGATTAATGCAATTGTTCCTAACGATAATTCATATAAAATTTTAAAAGACAAATGTATCGGATGTGGTTTATGTGTTACTACCTGTCCAACTGAAGCAATAAAACTTGTGCGTAAACAAGATGAACAATATATTACACCTCCTTTGGACGAAAACGAATGGTTTAAACAACGAGGAAAAGCTCGTGGAATAGATTATTCAGTTTATGAATAGTAAATTTATAGATGAGGAAATTTGGTATCTTCTCAATATTTCATGGTAGAATTAACTATTTAAAATTTTTAGGTATTATTTTATGCACCGAAGGGGCTTAAGACAATTCTCATAAATAAATTTTAATATAAAAACCAAATTATTTTATAGGAGTATTGTTCAATTACTTCCCCAATTATATTTTATAAATATAATATGTTAACTCTATCCTGAAATATGGAGAGGATACGAAATTTGGTACTTAAAATGTCTTTACTGTCATACTTCTTTCAATCTGTGCTATTTCCAATAAAACATCATCCAAATTAGGCTCAAGACTCTCCTTTATATCTTTTGCAATATGTTTATGATGAGGGAATGAAGTTAATGCTTATGGTGCGGCGCATTATCATATCGAAAAAGTTGATTTTGATTTCTATCCATGTAATGATATCTATATTTAACCTTTGAGTGTTTATCTGTATTTTTAACTTCAGCAAAGTCCAATCGATGGTTATTCTCAAAAGTAATTCTACCTGTAATATGACCTTGTTTTGAATTATAGATTTTTTTAGTTAATTTGTATGTTTTAATATTTTTAAATAATTGCAATTTCTGTTCAAGCTCTGAGAAATAGTACTCTATCATATAAATTCCTCAAGCTGTTGTTTGTTCTCACAATACATTTCATAAAGTCCAGCCCAAGTTATGTAATCTTCATGATCATTTCTTTTACCATTTTCAAATTCATCATAAAAATTTTTAGTTGACATTTGGTAAATTTTTTCAAATTGTTTGAGATCAATCCGAATATTCGTAATTCCTTTTTTTAATTCATTAATATGATAGTTAAGAAAATTCTTAGCAAATATTTCTTGATCTTGATGATATGAAATAATTCTTTTAAGCTGTTTTTCTGTTTGTGGTTGTATGTCTAATTGTAAAGTAATCATAAGCTACCTTTTTTGTGGAATATTCTGTTTTACTCATTAATATGATTTGTAATAAAATTTTTAAACATTAAATAAGTGTTAGTGTTTGTGAAGAGATTACAACTATTCTAATTGGAAGAGTTTATCTACGATAGATTTCCAGAAAATTTTGAACATGAAAGAAGGGGTATTATTTGGAAAAAATTGATTACCCATAAACTTTGGCCAAAAAAGAAATACAATATCAGACATTCTGAGCTCCTGGATTTTTTCCTGATACCAAAATTTGGGATTTCCAAAATTCGATCATTGAGATTCGGTAGTTAATTCAGGTTGTGGTATCAGAAAAACAAATTCAGGTAACATATTAAAATCTTGATTAAAAGTATGAAGTTCAGGTATATCAATATGTTGTGCTTCTTGAGGTCAGGATGTCTGAATATTTAAAAAAGTTCGCTTCTAATTAAAAAATGAAGTCCATCATCCTGTAAATCCCAATCAGTAGGATCATCAACATCTCTTAAACCAAAACCATAATATATTTCAGCATATATCTTGTTACTCATTGACCATCTTGCACCTAATCCAATACTATAAATTTCAGAAATATCTGGATCCTCCGAAGAAGTATTTCCCCCTTTTCCAAAATCAATAAAAGGTGCAATATACAGGATTCCATCATTTGGATTATTTGAAATTCCAGGAATATTTAATTGAAAAACAGGTATCCGTAATTCAAGTGTACTTATTATTCCATTATCAGTTGTTAATTGATTTTCTCTATATCCCCTAACAGTTGAAGCACCCCCTATAGCGAATTTTTCCATTGATAATAATGGACTGTCAGAGAGTCTCATATCTAATTTAAAAACAAATTGACTATTTATCTGTTCAATTCTTCTTATCCATTGTAATTGTAGAAGTAAAGTTGAAAAATTGCTATCTGGCTGTACAGGGTAGCGATTATTGATTTCACTGTCATTTGTTATAGGAAAAACCTCTTCTTTTGTACTTGAATCAAATGCATCAATTCCGATACTTAACATTGATCTAAAGGCAATAACTTGATTTAAACTTCTATCTAACCATTCTTGAGTAAATCGAAGAGCTGTTACTCTACTTTTACCTTCATCATTTACACCTGATGTAAAAGGAATTCCTACAACATTAAAAATTTGTGTTTCACTTTTTCTTTTTTCAAGTTTTACTCCCATTGCAAATTCTTGTGATACTGTTTTGTAAAAAAAATGATGAAAATTACAAGCTAAACTAACAGTGTTCCCCTCAATTCCGATATCTTCAAATGTTTCAGCAACTACAACTGAATCAGCTCGATCAATTTCGAAGCCAATAGTTGAACCACATCTATTTACTGGTAATTTATATTCAGCAGAAAAATCATCTAAGCCTTCACTTAAACCATATTGAAAATTAAAAGAATCACCCCATCCACTGATATTTAAATGTTCTATTTCTGCATTTCCACGATATGATCCTATACTTGGTGAATTATGGTTGCTAAATTCAAAATTAAGGTTATAAGGTCTTGCTTCATCAATGCGAACTTTTAATTCAGCCTCGCCTAACTCCAGACCAGGTCCCAAATTTGCGTTAATATTATCAACAAGAGGATCTTGTTTAATTATTTTTAATCTTTCCTGAAGCGTATTTATATTTAATGGATCTTTTCCATCATTAGTTGCAATTGCAAGTCTATTTAAAATATAATTATCAATTAACCATTTATTTCCAGTTACTTCGGTTTTAACGAGCTTACCCTCTATAATTTTAATTAGGACTGTATCGTCAATAAGTTTTTGATCAGGAATGATTGCACCTGAGTTTATATAACCATTTAAAATATAAAATTTTGTTATTTTTTGCTTTACTTCTTGTAATTCCTCAGAGGTAATTGTTCTGTTTTCATATGGTTCTGTTAATTTTCCCAATTCTTTATCTGAAAAAACAGTGTTACCTTTTAGTTTAAATTTTTTTATAAAAACTTTTTCAGATGAAGATAAAGAATCTTCTTCATCTTCAAGTGGAGGTAATGAATAATATGAATCAATCTCTTTGTTATTATCTTGCTTTAAAGGTTCTTTTTCTTCTAATTTTGGATGAGAATGTTTTCGTTGAAAAGAGCTGTGACCTATTCCATTGATTGTTTCATTTGCATAACCAATTTTTATAAATACTAATGTGGTAATTAGATAAATTAATAATTTTATAAAATATTTTTTCTTCAAAATTAAATCTCCCTGGTTTTAAAGAGGTTTTATGATAAACTTAATTTTTATTGATGATTAATAACAAATAAAAGAAAACAAAAAGATATTTAATGATTCCAATTTTTTTTATAATAAAAAATCTATTAATTTAAATATCATCAGAATCTTATCTAATATCATCAGATAAATTTAAGGTCAATATAAAATTTTATTATTAAAAGTAATAAATAAAAAAGATTTAAGAAAAAAGGGAAAAACTAACTAAAACTAAGCATATTTTGATTATTAAAGAATATTATATGAAAGGTTCTATATTTATTATAAATAAATTATTATAAAAAGTAAAAAAATATAGTTTATTTTTTAAATTAGATAATGAAAGTTGATATATATATTATTTGTAAATTTTTCATGCAATAAGAGTAAATAAAATATTTAGAATTATCTCGTTAATCATTTGTTTCATCTTTCACATTATCTATTTTTTCGTCATTTATGCTTTTTTTATCATCAGTTATTAATGGTGTGACTAATTCTATGTAAGAAATAGGAGACTGGTCTCCTGGGCGTCTTCCAATTTTTATTATTCTTGTATATCCGCCTGCTATTTTACCAAAACGTTCATCTGCTTCTTCAAAAAGTTTATGTACAATTTTTTTTTCTCTAACAATAGCTAAAGCCTGTCTTCGTGAATGCAAATCTCCTTTTTTAGCTAATGTAACAATATGATCTGCCCACTTTCTTAGTTCTTTTGCTTTTTTATCAGTGGTTTTTATTCTATTATGCTTTAATAGTGATGTAACCATATTTCGAAACATGGCTTTACGATGGCTTGTTGTTTTATTAAATCGTGAAACAGCTCTTCTATGTCTCATATTCGACTACCTCCGTCGATTCTTCATCTGAAGGTGGAGTAAATCCATCAAGTTTCATTCCTAATGAAAGTCCCATTTCAGATAAAACTTCTTTAATTTCATTTAATGATTTTCTTCCAAAATTTTTGGTTTTTAACATTTCAGCTTCTGTTTTTTGAACTAATTGATATATCTTTATAATGTTTGCATTTTTAAGGCAGTTAGCACTTCTTACAGATAATTCAAGTTCTTCAACACTTCGATATAAATTTTCGTTAAATTTTGGAGCTTGCGGTTCTTGCGGTATTTCTTGTGGTTCTGGTTCTAATGACTCATCAAAATTTATAAATAGGGAAATTTGTTCTTTAATAATTTTTGCTGCATATGCCACTGCATCTTCTGGATAAATACTACCATCTGTCCAAACTTCAAGTGTTAATTTATCATAATCAGTTTTTTGTCCAACTCGTGCATTCCCTACTATATAAGTTACTCTTTTGATGGGAGAAAAAATTGCATCAACAGGTATAGTTCCTAATGGTGCATTTTCATCTTTATTAGCTTCTGAAAGAGAATATCCTTTACCTACTTTTGCAGTTAAAGTCATTTCAAGCTTAGCACCATCAGTTAAAGTTGCAATATACTGATCTTTATTTAATATTTCTACTGTTCCATCGTCACTTATAATATTGGCAGCAGTAATAATTTGTTCTCCTTCTGCACTAATTGATAAATATCTTGGTCCTTTATCATTCATTCGAAGGCGAACACTTTTGAGGTTAAGAATAATTTCTGATATATCTTCTCTCACTCCTTCAATTACAGTAAATTCATGCATTACAGATTCGAATTTTATTGAGGTTATTGCTGCTCCGTGGAGAGAAGATAGGATAATTCTTCTTAATGTATTACCTAATGTTATGCCAAAACCTCTTTCAAGTGGTTCACAAACAAATTTTCCATAATTTTGAGTAGTTGTTACTTGAACTTTTTCGGGTTTTATTAGTTCCCTCCAGTTCATGTACATTACTTCATTAGATGACATAATTTTCTCCAATATTATAAATAAATTGGTGAGCAGGATTTACATCTATAAATACCTATTTTGAGTAAAGTTCAACAATTAATTGCTCTTGCATAGGCATTGTTAAATCATCTCTTTCTGGATATGATTTAATTAAACCTTTAAAATTTTCTTTGTCAATATCAAGCCATTGAGGTACACCACGTCTTACAACAGTATCAAGAGATTCATTAATAACCTTAACTTTTTTACTATTTTCTTTTATCTCAACAGTATCGCCTTTTTTTACAAGAAATGAAGCAATATTAACTTTTTTTCCATTAACTAAAACATGGTTATGTCGAACTAATTGTCTGGCTTGTGGTCTAGAACTTGCAAATCCCAGCCTAAAAATTATGTTATCAATTCTCCTTTCAAGTAATACAAGGAGATTAGTACCTGTTATACCTTTCATTCTATCAGCTTTTTTAAAGAACAATTTAAATTGCTTTTCAGATAGACCATACATTCTTTTTACTTTTTGCTTTTCTCTTAATTGAATACCATAATCAGAATATTTACCACGTTTTTGACCATGCTGTCCAGGTGCATAGCTTCTTCTGTCAAATGCACATTTATCAGAATAGCATCTATCACCTTTTAGCATAAGCTTTAAATTTTCTCTTCGGCAAATTCTACATGCCGATCCTGTATATCTTGCCAAAATTTTCCTCCATCAAACTCTTCGTCTTTTAGGTGGGCGGCAACCATTATGAGGTACCGGGGTTACATCTCTAATTAACATTATATTTAGACCTGCTGAGTGTAATGCTCTAAGTGCTGATTCACGACCAGCCCCAGGTCCTTTAACATAAACTTCCACATTTTTCATTCCATGTTCCATTGCTTTTTTTGTAGCTTCTTGTGCTGCTAATTGTGCTGCAAATGGTGTACTTTTTCTCGATCCTTTAAAACCCTGAGTGCCTGCACTTGACCACGCAACTACATTACCATTCATGTCACTTATAGATACAATAGTATTATTAAAGGTTGACTGAATATGAACTTCACCATTTAAAATATTCTTTTTTTCTTTTTTTTTTGTGCGGGTTTTAGCTCTTTTTGCCATTTAATAATTTCCCTTTTCAATACATAAATATTTGTATAATTTATTTATTAAATAATGAGTTGAGTTATATTATTAGCCTTTTGCTTTTTTCTTCTTTTTAACTGCTGTTCTTCTAGGACCTTTTCTTGTTCTAGCGTTTGTGCAGGTTCTCTGACCACGTACTGGTAAAGATTTTCTGTGACGTAAACCACGATAACAACCAAGATCCATTAATCGTTTAATATTCATAGAAATTTCTGATCTTAATTCACCCTCAACCTTGTACTTTCCCTGAATTAATTTTTGGATATTATTAATATCAGATGACGTTAAATCATCTGTTTTAATATTATAGTTAATCTCTAGTTCATCTAAAATTTGTTTTGATATTGTTCGACCAATACCATAAATATAAGTTAATCCTATTTCTATTCGCTTACCTCTTGGTAAATCTACACCTGCTATACGTGCCAAAACGCCTCCTCTAACCTTGCCTTTGTTTATGTCTTTTATTAATGCAAATAACTCTAACTATACCTTTTCTTCGAATTATTTTGCATTTATTACATATTTTTTTTACTGAAGCTCTGACTTTCATTTTATAACTCCATATTTACTGTTATTCAAATAAATAATTATTATTTAGCTCTATAAGTAATACGACCTCTTGACAAGTCATAAGGGGAAAGTTCAACAGTTACATTATCACCAGGAAGAATTTTTATAAAGTGCATTCTCATTTTTCCAGAAATATGAGCTAAAATCTGATGTTTATTTTCTAATTCAACTTTAAACATAGCATTAGGTAGTGTTTCTACTACAGTGCCCTGAACTTTAATGGCTTCTTCTTTTGCCATAATTTATTTCCTTTATAATAATTCTTTATTTGAAAAAAAATCTTTAAATTTTTACCTTCGTCCTCTAAGTCTGGATCCGCTGCGTTTTAAAAAACCTTCATAATGACGAGGTAACATATGTGATTCCATTTGAGCCATTGTATCTATTGCAACACCTACTACAATTAATAATGCAGTACCACCAAAATAAAATGGTACATTAAACCTTGAAATTAATATTGAAGGCAATACACAAACAACTGAAACATAAATTGCACCACCTAAAGTAATTCGTGTTAATACTTTATCTATATATTCAGATGTTCGTTTACCAGGTCTAATTCCAGGAATATAACCGCCATATTTTTTCATATTATCTGCTACATCAACTGGATTAAATGTTACTGCGGTATAAAAGTAACAAAAGAAAAATATAAATGCAACATAAAGCAAATTATATATTAGACCGCCTGGTGACATTGCATTTGCTATTGATTGCATCCATGGTACATTTATAAAACTTGCAATAGTTGCTGGAAACATTATTATTGATGATGCAAAAATTGGAGGTATAACACCTGATGTATTTATTTTTAAAGGCAAATGGGTGCTTTGTCCACCATACATTTTTCTTCCAACTACCCTTTTTGGATATTGAACTGGTATCCGCCTCTGTCCCTGTTCAATAAATATAATAAATCCTACCACAAGAACCATCATTGAAAGTAATAATAAAACAATAAATATTCCCATTTCTCCAGTTGATAATAATCTATAAGTTTTTCCAATTGCAGTTGGAACTCTTGCAACAATTCCAGCAAATATAATTAATGAAATTCCGTTGCCTATTCCTCTTTCAGTAATTTGTTCTCCTAACCACATAATAAAAGCAGTACCTGAAGTCAATGTTATTACAGTCATAAGTCTAAACGACCAACCAGGATCTAAAACTACTGAAACTCCTCCTGGCCCTGTCATACGTTCAAGCCCAACACTTATTCCAAATCCCTGAATAATACTAAGTACAACAGTTCCATATCTTGTATATTGTGTAATTTTCTTTCTACCCTGTTCACCTTCTTTGGATAATTTTTCTAAGTGAGGAATAACAACAGTTAATAATTGAATAATAATAGAAGCGCTTATATAAGGCATAATACCTAATGCAAAAACTGATAATCTCTCTAATGCACCACCTGAAAACATATCGAAAAGACCTAATAAAGTTCCTTTTGCTCTTGCAAAAAATTCAGCTAATGCAACATGATCTATTCCTGGAGTTGGTACATGAACACCAATTCTATAAACTGCAATTAGAGCAAGAGTAAAAATTATTCTTTTTTTTAGCTCAGGAATCTTAAATGCATTTTGAAAGCCGCCTCCGATCATCAGATGACCTCTACTTTTCCGCCAGCTGCTTCAATTTTTGCTTTAGCAGATTGGCTTACCTTATTAACTTTTATATTAATTGGAAAATCAATATTTCCATTTCCTAATAACTTTATTTTAATATTTTTTCCTTTTATAATTTTTTTATCTTGCAAGAATTTAGCGTCTATTTGATTTTCATTTGATTGAAATTTTTTAAGATCATTTATATTTATTATTGAATATTTTTTTTGAAATATATTAGTAAATCCTCTTTTTGGTAATCGTCTTTGTAAAGGCATTTGTCCACCTTCAAACCCTAATCTAACTTTGCCTCCAGATCTACATTTTTGACCTTTACTTCCTTTTCCAGATGTTTTACCATTTCCGGAACCTACGCCTCTACCTAGTCTTTTTTTATTTTTAACTGAGCCTTTTGGTGGAGATAATTCATGTAATTTCATAATTATATAATCTCCTCTACTTTTAACATATGTGATACTTTTTGAATCATTCCTCTAATTGAAGGGGTATCTTGTAATACTTTAGATTTATTTAGTTTTTTTAAACCTAAGCCTTTAATAACTTCTCTATGTTTTTGAGGATGACCAATTACGCTCCGTTTTAATGTAACTTTAATATTTTTTGCCATTATGAATACACCTATATCTTAATTAAATATCTTCTATTTTTTTACCACGTTTTTTAGCAACATGTTCTTTGCTTTTCATTTGCTGTAAACCGCTGATAGTTGCTTTAACAACATTATGAGGATTATGTGAACCAATGCATTTTGTTAAGATATTTTGAACACCCACTGATTCAAGAACAGCCCTTACTGCTCCGCCTGCTATAACTCCAGTACCTTTAGATGCAGGTTTTAGTAAAACTCTGCTTGCACAATATCTGCCAACAGTTTCAAAAGGAATTGTTTGATTTTGTACTAATGGAATTTTTACCATATTTTTTTTTGCATTTTCGACACCTTTACGTATAGCTTCAGGAACTTCACCTGCTTTGCCTAAACCAGAACCAACTTTACCTTCCCCATCTCCAACTACTACAACTGCACTAAAGCTAAAACGCCTGCCTCCTTTTACTACCTTAGCTACTCTATTTATATGAACTACTTTTTCAATAAATTGTAATTCATCGGATTCCTGTTTAATATTTTCAGTAGATTTTTTCAACAATTCCTCCCATTAAATAAAAATTTAAAATTTTAACCCTGCTTCTCTGGCACCGCTTGAAACAGCTTTAACTCTTCCATGATATAAATAGCCATTTCTATCGAATACTATTTTTTTTATACCTTTTTCTAGTGCCTTTTGTCCGACTAATTTACCAATAAACATAGCTTCATCTACTTTAGAATCAAATTTTTGCGTGTTTTTTACTGATTTGTCAATACTTGAAGCTGAAGTTATTGTATTTCCAATACTGTCATCAATTAACTGAGCATATATATGTTTAGCACTTCTAAAAACTGTAAGTCTTGGTTTTTCACTTGTACCACTAATTTTTTTTCTTACTCTTCTTTTACGTTTTAATCTAGCTAATTTTTTTATATCCAAGATATCCTCCAAATTTCATTTTTAATTACTTAGCTCCAGTTTTACCGGCTTTTCTTTGAATATTTTCTTCTGCATATTTTACGCCTTTACCTTTATAAGGTTCAGGTGGTCTTAATTTTCTAATATTTGCAGATGTTAAACCTAATAATTCGTTATCTATAGATTTCAATGTAATATTATTTTTTTTATCAACAGTTGCTGTAATTCCAGGTGGTAATTTAAAATCAATAGGATTAGAATATCCAAGAAATAATTTAAGAATATCTCCACTCATATCAGCTCTATAACCAATACCATTTATTTCAAGAACTCTCTCATAACCCTTTGAAACACCTGTTACCATATTATTTATCAGACTTCTATATAAACCTTGATAAGATGTTGATCTGGAATTATTGTTTTTATAAATAACCTTTATTTCATTATTATCTATTTTAAGGTCAATATCTGGATGAATATTTCTAGATAATTTACCCAAAGGGCCTTCAACATTAATAGTCTTATCTTTAAAAGTTACTTTTGTTTTTTCAGGTATTTGTACAGGCTTTTTTCCAACTCGAGACATTGTTAGCTCCTTATTTTGTTATTTTACCAGACATGACAAATTAGCTCACCGCCAACATTAGTATCTTTAGCTAATTTATCAGTCATTATGCCTTTAGAAGTAGATAATATTGCAATTCCTAAACCATTTAAGACTGATTTTATATCACTTGATTTAACATAAATGCGTCTTCCTGGCTTACTTATTCTTTTAATTCCATAAATAACATTTTGCTGATTTATATATTTTAAATAAACTCTAAGAATACCTTGTTTATTATCTTTAACTATCTTATAATGCTTAATATAACCTTCATTTTTTAAAATTTTAGCAATTTCAGATTTTATTTTTGAAAGTGGAATATCAACTTTACTAAATTTTGCAATACCAGCATTTCTTATTCTAGTTAGCATATCTGCTATTGGATCTGTCATGCCCATAAATAACACCTCTATAAATTTATTTATGTTATATTTTTTTACCAGCTGGATTTAAATACACCAGGTAATATGCCATGTGAAGCTAATGTTCTAAAACAGATTCTGCATATACCAAATTTTCGCATAAAACCCCTTGGCCTACCACATATTGGGCATCTATTATATGCCCTTACATTGAATTTTGGCTTCTTTTTTACCTTCATTTGCAATGATTTTTTTGCCAAACCTGATACCTCACTATATTTTCAGTTTATAATTCAAGTATATATAAAACTTAGTGCCTGAAAGGCATACCCATTAATTTTAGCATTTCTCTTGCTTCAGAGTCACGAGACGTTGTTGTTACAATAGTAATATTTAAACCTCTGATTTTATCAATTTTATCATAATCAATTTCAGGAAATATAATTTGTTCTTTAATGCCTAAAGAATAATTACCATTACCATCAAATGATTTAGGTGAAATTCCTCTAAAGTCTCTGACTCTTGGTAAAGCAATGTTAATTAATTTATCTAAAAAATCGAACATTCTATTTCTTCTCAGTGTAACCATGCATCCTATTGGCATTCCGGTTCGAAGTTTAAATGCAGCTATTGATTTTTTTGCTCGAGTAACAACTGGTTTCTGGCCTGTTATCAATTTTAATTCTTCTTGAGCAGCGTCTAAGATTTTTATATTTTGTATTGCCTCACCAATTCCAATATTTACAACTATTTTTACCAGTTGTGGAACTTGCATATCATTTTTATAATTGAACTTTTCTTTTAGTTTTGGTTTTATAGAATTTATATATTCTTCTTTTAATTTTGACATTAGTTTCCTCAAATAAGCTAATTAAGTATCAATTATTTCATTACATTTTTTACATGTTCGTACTTTTTTACCATCATCTAATATAGTCATTTTAATTCTCGTTGGTTTAATACACTTTGAGCAAATTAACATCAGATTTGACCAATGTATTGGAGCTTCTTTTTCAACTATTCCGCCCTGTCTATTTTGCTGAGTTTGCTTGGTATGTCGTTTAATCATGTTAACATTTTCAACAATAGCTCTATCTTTTTTTTGAACTATTTTTAAAACCTTACCAACCTTACCTCTATCTTTACCAGTCAAAATTTTTACTTTGTCATCCTTTTTGATATGACATTTTTTATGACTGATTTTTATACCTTTTATCTTTTTTATTTTTTTAAGCATTGAATATATTCTCCAATTCCAGCACAGAATTTATATAACTTCTGGCGCAAGTGAAATTATTTTCATATAACCTTTTGCCCTTAATTCTCTTGCTACAGGGCCAAAAATTCTTGTACCAATTGGTTCTCCACTTGCATTTATTAAAACAGCTGAATTGTCATCAAACTTTATATATGAACCATCTAATCTTCTAATTTCCTTTTTAGTTCTAACTACTACAGCTTTTAAAACATCACCCTTTTTTACTTTTGAATTAGGAATTGCTTCTTTTACAGATACAACAATAATATCTCCAATTCTTGCATATCGTCTTCTTGATCCTCCTAGAACTTTAATACAATAAAGAATTTTTGCACCAGAATTATCCGCAGCATTTAATCTTGTTTCTGTTTGAATCATTGTTAAGCCTCTTATAATTAATCATATATATTATAATCTTTTACAGTAACCCGAAAAAATTTTTTTCTTACGCAAAAACAATAAACAATGTTTAACTAAAAAATTTAGAAGTTACGAAATTTTGATTATAAAAAATTTATATTTATTCAATTACTATAGTTATATCTATATCGCCTTCTTAACTATATTGCTCATTCTCCATCTTTTTGTCTTACTCAATGGTCTTGATTCAGTAATTTGGACAGTATCACCTATTGAACATTCATTATTTTTATCATGTGCTTTAAATCGTGATCTTCTTTTTATATACTTTTTGTATAATGGATGTTTAATTAATCTCTCTACTACAACTACTATAGTTTTATCCATTTTATCGCTAACAACAATTCCTATCAATTTCCGTCTCATTCCACGTTGTTTCATATATTATCTCCCTGTTTTCTTTCATTTATAATTGTCATTATTCTTGCAATATCTTTTTTTACCTCTTTTGGTTTTGAAGTATTTTCTAATTGGTTAGTTGCAAGTTGAAAGCGAAGGTTAAACTGAGTTTGCCTCATTTCATCCAATTTTTGTGTTAATTCATCTTGACTCATACTGCGCATATCTGACGCTTTCATTAATATTCTCCTAATTTATATTTTCAACAAATTTTGTTTTAACAGGAAGTTTATGAGCTGCTAACCTAAATGCTTCTTCAGCTAATTCAGACGACACACCACTCATTTCATATAAAATTCTACCTGGTCTGATTACACACTCCCAACCTTCAGGTGCGCCTTTACCTTTACCCATTCTGACTTCAGCGGGTTTTTTTGTAAAAGGTTTGTCAGGGAATATTCTTATCCATATTTTACCGCCCCTTTTTACATGTCTGGTCATTGCAATTCTTGCTGCTTCAATTTGTTTTGCTGTTATTTTCCCACATTCAACAGCCTGTAAACCAAATTCACCAAATGATAGCTGGCTTCCTCTATACGCTAGTCCTCTCATTCTGCCTCTTTGAACTTTTCTATGTTTTACCTTTTTTGGGCTGAGCATTTTAACTCCTGAAAATTATTTTTACTTATAAATAATTAATAATTAGTTATTTTTTTACTCTTGATCATCTTTTTTTAAAACTTCGCCTTTAAATATAAAGACTTTAACTCCAATTAAACCATATGTTGTTTTTGCTTCTATAAAGCCATAATCAACATCAGCTCTAAGAGTATGTAAAGGGACTCTGCCTTCTCTATACCATTCAGTTCTCGCCATTTCAGCGCCACCTAATCTACCTGAGCATATAATTTTTATACCATTAGCACCAAATCGCATAGCAGAGCTAACACATCTTTTCATAGCTCGTCTAAATGCAACCCGTCGTTCTATTTGTAATGCTACATTTTCTGCAACCAATTGAGCATTAATTTCAGGTTTTCTAACCTCTTGAATATCAATAAATACTTCAATAGGAACAATCTTTTCAATTTCTTTTTTTAGATGATCAATTTCAGTACCTTTTTTTCCTATTACTATGCCTGGTCTTGCAGTATATATTCTTAACCTTACTTTTTTTGCTGATCTTTCAATTTCTACTTTAGATATACCTGCGTGATACAATTTCTTTTTAACAAATTTTCTTATTTTGTAATCTTCAAAAATAAAATTAGCATATTTCTTTTCAGCAAACCAACGTGAATCCCACGTTTTAACTATACCTAATCTCAAACCTATTGGATTTACTTTCTGACCCAAGTAATTTTCCTCCTTTTATTCAATATCTGTTGATAATACAACAGTTATATGACTGGTTCTTTTTAATATTCTTGTACCTCTGCCACGAGCTCTTGCTCTAAATCTTTTTAATACTGGTCCTTGATCAACATAAATATTTTTTATTACTAGATTATCAACATCAACACTGTCATCTTTCTGAGTTGCATTTGCTACTGCTGATCTTATTAATTTGCCGACAATAGCTGCTGATTTTTGTGGCATAAATTTAAGTATATTTAAAACTTGTTCAACATTATTACCTTTAATACTTTTAAGTAGTTTTCTTACTTTCAGCGGTGATATTCTTATATATCTAATTACTGCTCTTGATTCCATAATAGCCTCTTGTTATTATTATATGAAATAACTCGATAAATATTATTTCTTTTTTAATCGAGTTTTTTTATCTCCTGCATGCCCATAAAAAGTTCTTGTTGGAGAAAATTCACCTAATTTATGACCTACCATATTTTCCGAAATAAAAACTGGGATAAATTTTTTTCCATTATGAACTGCAAGTGTAATACCGACCATTTCTGGAATAATTGTAGATCTTCTTGACCATGTTTTAATAATCTTATTACTGCGGGATGATTGAGCAGCATTAACTTTTTTCATTAGTTTTTCATCTATAAATGGACCTTTTTTTAATGAGCGAGGCATGATTTCTCCTTAAATAGTAATACCTTTATTTTGTTCTTCTCTTAAGGATATATTTATCACTATTTTTATTTTTTCGAGTTCTATATCCTTTAGTTGGCACTCCCCAAGGTGTACATGGATGACGTCCACCAGAGGATCGACCTTCACCTCCACCCATTGGATGATCAACGGGATTCATTGCAACACCTCTAACTTTTGGTCTTTTACCTAACCATGCATTTCTTCCTGCTTTACCCAGAGATATATTTTCATGTTCAATATTACCAATTTGTCCAATGCTTGCTTTGCATTTATTTAGAAACATTCTAACTTCGCCAGAAGGTAATTTAATTTGAACATAATTTCCTTCTTTTGCTATTAGTTGAGCAAATCCTCCTGCGCTCCTTACTATCTGTCCGCCTTTACCAACTTTTAGCTCTATATTGTGAATATGTGTTCCTAATGGAATATGACTTAATGGTAAACAATTTCCAGGTTTTATGTCTGCTTCAGTACCAGACATAACCGTGTCCCCAACAGATAGTTTAAGAGGTGCGATAATATATCTTTTTTCTCCATCTAAATAATGAAGAAGTGCAATTCTTGAAGATCTATTAGGATCATATTCTATTGTAGCAACTTTTGCTGGGATACCTTCTTTATCTCTTTTAAAATCTATTATTCTATATTTTTTCTTTTGTCCGCCACCCCTATGCCTTGCAGTTACTCTACCTGAAGCATTTCTTCCACCAGTTTTTTTTATTTTTTTTAAAAGACTTTTTTCTGGTTTTGTTTCAGTAATATCTTCAAAGCTTGAATAGACTTGAAATCTTCTTCCTGGTGACGTTGGTTTTACTCTTTTTACTGCCATAAAAACTCCGATTATACTCCTTCAAAAAATTCTATTCGATCTCCTGGGTACAATTTTACTATTGCTTTTTTCCAGTCTTTTCTTTTACCCACAATTCGACCTCTTCGTTTAATTTTTCCATTTATATTCATAGTTTTAACTGATTTAACTCTGACTTTAAAAAAACTTTCAACAGCACTTCTTATCTGGATTCTGTTTGCCCTTTTATCAACTTCAAAAGAATATTGATTATTTGACTCTTTTTGAATTGTTGATTTTTCAGTAACTATTGGGTTTATTATTATTCCATAGAAATTCATTTTTAACCTCTGTAAAAAAAATCTTGAAGCATTTGGATTTAGATTTTTAATAATAACTATTTTTTATTAAGCTTCAAGTCTTTTATTAATTTTTTCAATTGCTTTTTCAAGAATTATAAGTTTGTTATATTTCAAAATATCGTAAACATTTAAACCTTCACTTCTCAAGACTTTGATTTTTTTTAGATTTCGAGAAGCTAATTCTAAATTTCTATTATCATCATTAGTAATAATTAAAAAAGAATCACAATTATTATCTATATTATTTATTATTTCAACGAATAATTTGGTTTTTAAAGATTCAAGATCAAAATTATTTAAAACAACTAAACTCTTTTCTAAATATTTACTTGTTAATGCAATTTTCAATGCTTGTTTTCGTACTTTTTTAGGAACCTTATAAGTATAATTTTTGGGTTTAGGGCCAAAAATTACACCACCACCTCGTCTTAATGGAGATTTAATATCCCCAGGTCTTGCATTACCTGTTCCCTTTTGACGATATAATTTTCTTCCACTGCCTCTGACATCTGATCTATTTTTTACTGATGCAGTTCCAGATCTCCTGTTGTTTAATTGCATCTTAACAACTTCATGGAGAATATGTTTTTTGATTGGAACATTAAATATTTCATTTAAAAGTTCAATTTCAGCGATCTTTGCTCCGCTTTTATCTATGACATCTACAACTGGCATAATTCCTCTTTAAACTTATTTATTGTTTAATTTTTTTTAATTCTAAAATTCCTGATTTGCAACCAGGTACAGCACCTTTAATTAAAATAACATTATCTGATTCTCTAATATCAATTACTTCAAGATTTTTAACTGTTTGACGAGTATTACCATATTGCCCTGGTAATTTTTTACCTTTTAAAACCCTGCCTGGAGTAGCACTGCATCCAATTGATCCAGGAATTCTATGACTCATACTGCCATGTGTCTTTTTACCACCATGAAATCCGTGTCTTTTAACAACTCCAGAAAATCCTCTACCTTTTATTGTACCAGAAACATTAATTTTTTCCCCAATTTTAAACACATTTGATAATGATATTTTTTGACCTAATTCAAAATCTTCAGGATTATTTACTCTAAACTCCTTGAGAATTGAAAAAGGGTCAATGTCTTTATTCTCAATACTTTTAGCCAGATGACCTGAAATTGGTTTATTAATCAATTTCTTTTTTTTTTTACCAAATCCCAATTGAACACTATTATAGCCATCTGTTGAATCTTTTTTTACCTGAGTAACATAACATGGCCCAGCTTCTACAACCGAGACAGGAATTTGATTACCTTCTAAAGTAAATAAAGAAACCATTCCAATTTTTTTACCAATTATTCCATTAGTCATTATTTTCTCCATGAGCAGAAAATATAGTAAATAAAATTTTATGAATAAATGTATTTAAGATTTTATTTCAACATCAACACCCGGTGAAAGATCTAGTTTCATAAGAGCATCAACAGTTTGTTGAGTTGGTTCGAGTATATCAAGTAATCTTTTATGAGTTCTAATTTCAAATTGTTCTCTTGATTTTTTATCAATATGTGGTGATCTTAATACACAATATTTATTAATTCTTGTTGGCAAAGGAATAGGGCCTACAACTTTAGCACCAGTTCTTTTTGCCGTATCTACAATATCAATAGATGATTGATCTAATAACCTATGGTCATAGGCTTTTAATCTTATTCTTATTTTTGGATTCATTTCATTACCATATTTATTCAATTATCTCACTAACAACACCAGCACCAACAGTTCTACCACCTTCACGAACTGCAAAACGTAATTCTTTTTCCATAGCAATTGGTGTTATTAGCTCTGCATTTATTGAGACATTATCTCCTGGCATAACCATTTCAATTCCTTCTGGTAAAGTAACAACTCCAGTAACATCTGTAGTTCTAAAATAGAATTGTGGTCTATATCCAGTAAAAAATGGAGTATGCCTTCCACCTTCTTCTTTACTTAAAACATAAACCTCAGCTTTAAATTTTGTATGAGGTGTTATACTTTTTGGTTTAGCCAGAACCTGTCCTCTTTCAACTTCTTCTCTTTTAGTTCCTCTTAAAAGTGCTCCAATATTATCACCAGCCTGTCCTTGATCTAATATTTTTCTAAACATTTCAACGCCAGTACATACTGTTTTTATTGTATTTTTAATTCCAACAATTTCCACTTCATCACCAATTGTAATAATTCCTCTCTCAACTCTACCAGTAACAACAGTCCCTCTTCCAGAAATTGAAAATACATCTTCTATAGGCATAAGAAAATTTTTATCAAGATCTCGAACTGGTTCAGGGATATATGAATCAATTGCTTCCATTAATTCAAATACACATTTTGCATCTTCACTATTATTATCATCATTTTCAAGTGCCTTAAGTGCGCTTCCTTTGACTATTGGGGTATCATCTCCAGGAAAATCGTATTTATCTAATAATTCACGCAGCTCAAGCTCAACAAGTTCAATTAATTCTTCATCATCAACCATATCGCATTTATTTAAAAATACTACAATTTTTGGAACTCCAACCTGCCTTGCAAGTAATATATGTTCACGAGTTTGAGGCATAGGACCATCATCTGCACCAACAACTAAAATTGCACCATCCATTTGAGCAGCGCCTGTAATCATATTTTTAATATAATCAGCATGTCCAGGACAATCAACATGAGCATAATGTCTTTTATCTGTTTCATATTCAACATGAGCAGTTGCAATAGTAATACCACGAGCTTTTTCCTCTGGAGCTTTGTCGATTTTGTCGAATGGAACGAACTCAGCCATCCCTCTTAAACCCATGTGTTTAGTTATAGCAGCTGTTAATGTTGTTTTTCCATGATCAATATGACCAATTGTACCTACATTCACATGTGGTTTACTACGCTCAAATTTTTCTTTTGCCATAATACCCCCCTTATTGGATTAGAAACTGAATGTTGAATAACATATTAATTATTACACATTTTCAAATAAACAATGATTCTATTGTTTATTACCAGTGATAATGAGCAAAAGCTTTATTTGCTTCTGCCATTTTATGTGTATCTTCTCTTTTTTTAACAGATGCTCCTCTTTGATTTGCAGCATCTAAAAATTCAGAAGACAATTTTTTTGACATACTATTTTCACCACGCTTTTCAGATGCTTCAATAATCCATCTGATAGCTAAAGCTACTCTTCTTCTAGGTTTAACTTCAGTAGGTACTTGATATGTTGAACCTCCGACTCTTCGAGACTTGACTTCAATCAATGGTTTTACATTTTCCATTGCTTTTTCAAATAATTGAAGCGGTGGTTCTTTTGTTTTTTGTTCAATGATATCAAAAGCACCATATAATATTTTTTCTGCAAGACTTTTTTTTCCACATCTCATTAAGCAATTAATAAATTTTGCAACTAATTTACTTTTATATTTTGGATCTGGATTTATATCTCTTACTGCAATATCGCCTCTTCTTGGCATTTTTTAATTTACCCCTAATTTAACAAAGATTGAATTTATTTTGGTTTTTTTGCACCATATTTTGATCTGCCCTGCTTTCTATCTTGTACACCTAAAGTATCCAAAGTGCCTCTAACAATATGATATCTTACACCAGGTAAATCTTTTACTCTTCCTCCACGAACTAAAACAACAGAATGCTCCTGCAAATTATGTCCAACTCCTGGAATATAAGCAGTTACTTCAATTCCTGTTGTAAGCCTGACTCTTGCAACTTTTCTTAAAGCTGAATTTGGTTTTTTAGGTGTTGATGTATATACTCTTGTACAAACACCTCTTTTTTGTGGTGAATTTTTTAGAGCAGGTGTATTTGTTTTTTTCTTTTGTCTTTGCCTGCCTTTTCTAACTAACTGATTTATTGTAGGCATATTACCTCTTTTTAATGTAATTTAGTAACTTAAGATAGTTATGCATAAAATCACTGAATTTTGAAAAAATAACTTTGTATCTCATTTTTATTTTCTAGTCAAGATATTTTTTATATTTTTTTAACATTTTTTTAATATTATTTAATATGAGAAAAATCTTTTCTTTCTAGGCTTGCTTCAACATCTCCATACATATACATTCCAGTTCCAGCGGGAATCATGCGACCCATAATAACATTTTCTTTTAAACCTCTTAGATAATCAGTAGTTCCAGCAATACTTGCATCAGTTAAAACTCTTGTTGTTTCTTGAAAAGACGCAGCAGAAATAAAACTTTCTGTACTTAAAGAAGCTTTAGTTATACCTAAAATTAATGGCTCAGCAGTAGCTGGTTTTCCACCATTATTTGTAGTCCGATTATTGACATCTTCGAATTTTCCTTTATCAACCTGTTCTTCTAAGATAAAATCAGTATCTCCAACGTCAGTAATTCTCAAGCATCGCATCATTTGACGAACAATAACTTCAATATGCTTATCATTTATCCTTACTCCCTGGAGTCTATAAACTTCTTGTACTTCATCAACAAGATATCTGGCAAGTTCAACTTCTCCCTGAATATTTAAAATATCTTGAGGATTTGCAGCACCACTAACAAGAGGATCACCTGATCTGACATAATCTCCTTCATAAACATTAATATGCTTTCCTCTTGGAATAAGGTATTCCTTTTTTTCTCCAACATCAACTGGTGTTACTGTTATTTTTTGTTTCCCTTTAGTACCTTTGCTTATTGAAATATAGCCATCAATCTCACTAAGTACAGCATTTTCTTTTGGTTTTCTTACTTCAAAAAGTTCCGCGACTCTTGGTAATCCTCCAGTAATATCTTTAGTCTTGGTAGTTGCTCTTGGTAATTTTGCTACAATATCACCAGCTTTAACTTCATCACCTTCTTCAACTAATAATATGGCATCAACTGGTAATGTGTATCTTGCTGTAGATCCCGAATTAGATTCTTTAACAGTAATTCTTGGTCTTACTTCAGAGTCTTTATATTCAATAATAGTCTGACTGGATTTTCCAGTAACCTGATCCACTTTTTCTTGCATTGTTTTACCGGGGATTATATCGTTAAATTTTATATTTCCAGAAATTTCTGTTAAAATTGGAGTTGTAAATGGATCCCAAGCAGCTAAAATATCATTTGGTTTTACTTTATCACCATTTTTCACTTTAACATGTGCGCCATATATTACAGGACATCGCTCCCTTTCTCTTCCAGTACTGCTCACAATAATAAATTCCCCCCCTCGTCTGTTCATTACAACATAATCTGTAGTTTTGCCATCATCTGCTATTGTTTCAACTACATGTAAATTTTCATATTGAATAGTTCCTTCAACATGAGCTCTAATATCAGCCTGTTCGACTTTTCGACTTGCAGTTCCTCCTATGTGAAATGTTCTCATAGTCAGCTGTGTTCCTGGTTCTCCAATTGATTGAGCAGCAAGTATTCCAACAGCCTGACCTATTTCTACTAAATGCCCATGAGCCAAATCTCTTCCATAACATCTCGCACAAACTCCTCTTTTTGTTCTACAAGTCAAAACAGATCTTATTTTTGCCTTTGTAAGACCTGCATTTTCTACTCTTTTTACAGCTCTTTCATCAATTTCTCTATTAGCATGAACAAGTATTTCATCTGTATAAGGATCTCTTATGTCTTCAACAGCTACTCTCCCAAGAATTCTTTCACCTAAACGCTGAATAATTTCACCACCTTCCATAAGTGGTTCAACCTCAACTCCAAGTAAAGTACCACAATCAACTTCGCTTACTATGCAGTCTTGAGCAACATCTGCCAGTCTTCTTGTTAAATATCCTGAGTTAGCAGTTTTTAATGCTGTATCAGCTAAACCTTTTCTTGCACCATGAGTTGAAATAAAATATTGTAGAACTGAAAGCCCTTCTCTAAAATTTGCAGTTATTGGAGTTTCAATTATTTCACCAGAAGGTTTAGCCATTAGCCCACGCATACCTGCTAACTGTCTCATTTGATCTTTACTGCCTCTTGCGCCTGAATGAGCCATCATATAAATAGGATTAAAACTTTCTGCTGGTGCTGAAGCCTTATCAGTGATTTTGTTATCATTATCTAAATTTTCAAGAGGAGCTTCTTTCATGTCTTTCATCATTGCATTTGCAACATCATCAGAAGCTCTTGTCCATATATCTACAATTTTATTATATTTTTCACCTTGTGTAATTAATCCTTCTGAGTACTGATTATCTATTTCAGAAACTTGATTTTCAGCATTTTGTAATATTTCCCATTTTGCTCTTGGAACAATCATTGCGTCTATTGATATTGATAATCCACCAATTGTTGCATATTCATAACCTAAATCTTTTATTTTATCGGATAAAATAACTGTTGCTTTTGAACCAAGATTTCTATAGGTATAATCGACTAGTTCTCGTAATGCTCCTTTATCCATTAATCTGTTAACCTGAGAAAAAGGAATTTCAAAACGCTTTTCTAAAATTTCAAAAATATGAAATTCACCTTTCACTTCAATAACATCACTAATCATTCCTTGATCCAGATTTAGTATTTTTTGAGTATGTTCATCTCCTAATCTAAAAAGGTGATCAACCTCATCTTTTCTCAGAATACCTAAATTTCCACCAGTTATTTTATCACGAGAAATTGAATATTTTAAAACCAATTCTTTTAAAGAAACACCCTTTTTTAACTCTGAAAGGACTATATCAACATCTTTATTAGAATTTAACATAATATGTCTTAATACAACCAATGTTTCCTGAGGCATTATTTCATATAATAATACTCTGCCAACAGTTGTATCGACCATAGAACCATCTTTAAGCCTTGCTTTTATTGGTGCATGTAAATCTATAGCACCCCAGTCATAAGCATTTCGAACTTCATCAAAACTTGAGAAAGAAATTCCAGCACCTTTTGAATCAGGAACTGATCTAGTCA
>Ga0272440_1000312_pt1 | contig 41017 bp, 28 predicted proteins | sample SSMMMBAug17_FD_192440 | JGI IMG/M metagenome (GOLD analysis project Ga0272440, IMG submission 192440) | Marine sediment archaeal communities from Little Sippewissett salt marsh, Falmouth, MA, United States - SSM-MMB-Aug17 | ecosystem: Environmental > Aquatic > Marine > Wetlands > Sediment ...
TAAGTTTATTGTCAGATCACCTCAATCTCAGCTTGAAGCGCTCCAGCTGCTTTTATGGTCATTAATATAGTCATCAAATCGCGCGGTGTTACACCAATAGCATTAAGTGCCCTGACCAATTCGCCAATGGTGCTTCCAGATGGAACCAATAAGAGCTTGTTATCTTCTTCAGTGGCATAAACATCTGAATTCGGTGAAATAACTGTTTGTCCACCTGGTGCCATTATGGGGCCATTATCCAGAGGTAATTGAGTTGCACCTGTTCCATCAGGCGGTGCTGGCGCGAAAGGTGATGGCTGCGATACATTGACATTTTCTTTAATTTGTATGCTTAAATTGCCATGGGCAACAGCAACTGTTGATATTCTTACATTTTCTCCAATAACCACTGTTCCTGTTTTTTCATTGACCACGACTTTTGCTTTTGTGTCTGGAACCACCTGTAAATTTTCAATGGCGGCAATCATTTGAACAATGTTGTTTCTAAAATTATGTGGTACTTGTATTTGAACAGTTCCTGAATCTGCTGTGCTGGCAAGAATTTGACCAAATTTTTCGTTGATACTGTTTCTCACACGAATGGCTGTTGTAAAATCAGGATTGTTTAATAATAGTGTGAGAAATTCACGTCCCTGCAATGTAACCGGTATTTCACGTTCAACAGTAGCTCCCCTTGCAATTCGGGCTACTGTTGGATGATTCTTTGTTGTGCCGCCACCTGCTGCACCGCCTACAGTGTAACCACCAACAGATAAAGGGCCTTGGGCCAATGCATATACTTTACGATCCACACCGCGCAGTGGTGTCAATAATAATGTTCCCCCTTGAAGGCTTTGGGCATCACCCATTGATGAAATGGTGATATCAATTTTTTGGCCGACTCTTGCAAATGGTGGAATGTTTGCAGTGACCATAACAGCAGCGACATTTTTCATGCTTACATTGTTTTTATCAACATGAACGCCCAATCGTTCCAGCATATTTACCAGGGATTGAACTGTAAAATCTGTGCCTGCTTTATCACCTGTACCATTCAGGCCTACAACAAGGCCATAGCCCATGAGCTGATTTTTGCGGACGCCTTTGAATTCGGCCATATCTTTTAAACGTATTGCGTATGCATTGCTAACAATTAAAACTCCGATTGTTATGCTTCCAATAATAAAATGTATGAATTGCTTTTTCATTATAAATCCCTTAGTTTTTAATTAAAATGGCCATGCAGTATCCATCAAACGCATCATCCAGCCGGGTCTCTGGCGTTCTGCGATAACCCCTCGACCTGAATACTCAATTTTGGCATCGCTGATATAGGTGGATTGGACTTCATTATTCAAATCAATATCTTCAGACCGGACAATTCCAGATATCGTAATATATTGCGTTTCATGATCCACAGTAATTTCACGTCTTCCAGAAATATAAAGATTTCCATTGGGCAACACACGAATCACTCGTGCGGTAATATAGGCTGTCATGTTGCCATCGCGGTCATTGGTGCCCTCACCAACAAACTCAGGTTTGAAATTGGTGCTGATCAAATTGGCTGGATCCAGATTTTTGTTTTTTTGTTTTAATGATTCCAGATAACCAAAAAAAGTAGCACTTCCAGCAATTTTGGATTCCCTGTTGGTATCGGTTTTTGCGTGAAGCTGTGCTTTTGGGTTTTCTGAAATGCGCACTGTGACCAGATCCCCAACTTTTACTGCACGATTATCTCCAAACAGGTTCATGCCACTGTCAGTCCAAAGTGAACCTTCGTAAGGTTTGGGTGTTTGATACATTTCTGTGATTGGTAATTTTTCTTGAACTGGGGGATGTTGTTGAGATATGTGCGATTCGTTTTCTGAAGGTTGATTTATTGGCTGATTTGACGCACAGGCACAAAATAATATAAGCGTGCCGATGATTACAAAAATGCCCTTATTTATCATTATGATTCTCCTTTTGAAACAGTTTCTGTTAATATTGTACTTTTACTGTATTTTGATCGACCACATTCGCCTGAATTACTTTATTGCTCATGGTATTTTTTACACGAATCTGTTCACCCGCATAACCATCGGATAATGCAATCCCAGTCGTTTTTATCAGTAATGCACGCGATTCTGCAATTATTGTAACCTTATCTCCTTTATAAATCAAGGGGGGCGTTTCAATCATCGAAGAAAAAATAATTTCCCCATTACCGACTTTTCGTTGAATCTGTTTGCCAATAACATCAGTGATGCGTGTATAATATGAATCCTTAATTTTTGAAACGTTTCTCGCGCTCAAATGGATATCTTTGTTTGAAATAACCTGGTCACGCGCTAAAGGTCTTGATGCACACACAATATCTTCAAAACGATCAATCCATCCTGAAAGCCCAACTCTCTGAATAAATTGATCATTCACTAAAACTGAAAGCGTCAGGCTGACATACCCCCGAAGATCCACTGAAGGCTGATGTTGAACATTCACTGTCAAGTTTCCAACCGGTAAAGGCGTGTCGCCTTTTACCTGAAAGCGACTGATTTCAAATCTGACATTGGGACCAATATGCTTTGCAATATAATCGCTGAAATAATTCAGATAGTCTTCTTGTGAAATTATCTGTGATGCCCGGATGATTTCAACTTTTTCAGGTACAGACAACTGAATTTGTTCATAAAAATTGAGCGCCCTGATTCGTGAACCAAGCCATTCCCCTTTTACAAACTTGCTTTTTCCGGGCTTTGGAGCATATGTTAAATAAATGCTGGCAATTTTTTCACTTAAATGCGCAGGCGCATTTATTGTAGCAATATCTTTTAAGTAGATTCTGTTGTGCGTAACCCATACTTTTTGAGGAACCGAAACACTTACTGGATACTGCGCTTGAGCGCTAAAATGTACACTGATCATCAGAAAAAAAATGATCAGTATTCGTGAATGTCCGGGCTGCATTTCAAATTATTTATTTTTTCAGATTATTTGCCATTTGAAGCATACTGTCAGCAGTTTGAATTGCTTTTGAATTCACCTCATATGCTCTTTGCCCTACAATCATTGCAACCATCTGTTGAACGACATCAACATTGGACATTTCAAGAAATCCCTGACCAATTGTGCCAAAACCATCAAGCCCGGGATCTCCTTCAATTGCCTGACCTGAAGCTTCAGTTAGGCGATATAAGTTTCTTCCCACACTATACAAACCGCCAGGATTTGAAAATGAATACAACTTTAAGTCTGCTGTGGCGAGTTCTGTGTTATCCGGACCAAAAGCAACCAGTTTGCCGCCTGGATCGACTGAAATGGAAATGGTTTCTGGCGGAATGGTTATTTCTGGTTGAATACGATCCCCTGATGATGTACAGACATAGCCTTCACTATCCAGCTTAAAACTTCCCGCTCTCGTATAAAGTTCTTCGCCATTGTTGTTTACCTTAAAAAAGCCCTTGCCTTCAATGGACCAATCCAGTTCATTATCAGTCTGGCTATAATTTCCCTGGGAAAACATTTTCTGAACACCCACAGGTTTTGAACCCATACCAATTTGAATGCCTGTTGGTGTTTCATTACCGCTGGCAGTTGTCGCACCGGCTACACGCAAGGTTTGATACATCAAATCCTGAAAATCTGCCCGACTCTTTTTAAAACCAGCAGTATTCACGTTTGCCAGGTTGTTTGCGATGACATCTATACTTAATTGTTGGGCTGACATGCCTGAGGCTGCCGACCATAATCCTCTAATCATGAAAAAACTCCTTATTTATATAACTTTATCCCAATCGTCCCACTTCGGTGACGGCCTTTGTATCTGTTTCCATAAACGCTCTAATTATCTTATGATATGCTTCAAAATTACGTTGAGTTTCTATTAATCGAATCATTTGATTCATTGCCGATACATTGGATTGTTCCAATGTCCCTTGAGACACCTTAACATTGTCTGCCTGCGGCAAATTTTGATTCTCGCCTTCATACCGGAAATAGGATGTCCCCTCTTTTTGTAAATCCTCCAATCGGCTGCCTTCCTCTCCAAATATCCACCCATCATCAATATTATCGCTTCCAAAATTGACAATTTTTAATGTATCCACATTTTGACCATCAACCATGACATCGCCCACTTCATTTATGACGACATTATTTCCATTAATCGTAATTGGCCCATTCTGACCCAAAATTGGATGCCCATTGGATGAAATCAATGTGCCTTCAGAATTGAGTGAAAAACTTCCATTGCGTGAGTATCGGATCCCACCGGGCGTGTCCACTGTAAAAAACATGCCATTATTTACTGAAACATCCAATACATTGCCGGTATGTCGCGTTTGACCATCTGCGTAATCTGTTGTAACCACTTCATCAAGCGCTTGATCAAAGGACATCATATCCCCTTTAAACCCAGGCGTTTCAACGTTTGCAAGATTATTGGCAATCATATCATATCTTGCATCCTGAGATAAACTTGATTGAACAGCCTGTGATAATCCAAAATTGACTGCACTGTTAATTAATTCAGCCATAGAGACCTCCTGTTCCTGTTATTTTATCGTAGATCAAATTGCAGAAAATATGCCAGCAAGCAACCTATTGAATTTGTTTTAAATGTCGAATTTCTCTTTGTTTTGCTGTCAGGTCAATAAATTTGCACTTTGAAAAAACAATCAAATATAACCATTTAATAATATTATTAATACAACTATTCGTATATCGGAAAAAACTGCCTATGGCGTTATTTTTTGCCGATAAATATAGGCATCGAACCCATAAAAATTCTTCAATTATTTGATTTTAAAGTAAAGTAAAAAAAATAACAACCCTTTTTTGCTCTTAGGAATCCCTTAGCGGAATGGATTTAAAAAAACATGATCGTTTTCCAGTATGACAGGCAATACCGCCCACCTGATCTACTTTCAAAAGAATCGTATCATTGTCACAATCGAGAAAGACCGATTTTACGAATTGGATATGTCCGGATGTCAACCCTTTAACCCACAGTTCCTGTCGGGATCGACTCCAGAACGTTGCTTTTCCTGTATTTAAAGTCGCTTCCCATGACTCTTTATTCATATACGCCATCATGAGTACATCTCCAGTTTTGTACTCCTGAACAATTGTGGGGATAAGCCCATTCATTTTTTCAAAATCTGGCTGTTCCATTTCTTAATTCTCCTTTAAATTTTTCAAAAATAAACCTTATTAATTTTCGAGATTTCTTTTTATTATTCATACAAGCCTTGACAAGAAATCGCCAATTATATTAATGTAGCATAAATTGAACCTTGTTCGCAACTCTGTAAAAAGTTTTGTTGTGAACCTTTTAGATGAATTATCAATCAAAAACAGGAACATATAATGAGTGAATATGAGATAAAAAATGATTTTCAAGTCATATCCGAAACGAAAAAAGAAAAAACAAAACAGCCTTTAGGATCAAAGAAACGAAAATGGCTTTATCGTCTTCTCTTATTTGGTATTTTTTCATGTCTTGGTATGTTTGTATTGGGAGTGTGTACTGTTTTGGGTGTATATTTTTATTACAGTAAGGACTTGCCAAAAATCAATTCGTTGAACGATTACCATCCCCAAATCATTACCAATGTGTATGCTAAGGATGGTCGAAAAATTGCCGAATTTTTTAAAGAACGTCGGATCGTTGTTGAATTGGATAAAATTCCAAATCAATTAATTAATGCCTTTATTGCTGCTGAAGATTCCCGATTTTACAAACATAAAGGAATAGATATTATCAGTATTTTCCGCGCATTTTTTAAAAATCTTGAAGCTGGAACAATTGTTCAGGGCGGCAGCACAATAACGCAACAGGTAACCAAATCGTTCTTGTTGTCTGCTGAAAGAACCTATGAACGAAAAATTCGGGAAGCCATTTTAGCTTACAAGATTGAACGATACCTTGAAAAAGATGAAATTTTATACCTGTATTTAAATCAAATTTATTTGGGACATGGTGCTTATGGTGTTGAAGCTGCCGCCCAGAATTATTTTAATAAATCTGTCAAAGATCTGAACCTGGCCGAATGTGCAATTTTGGCCGGCCTTCCTCAAGCACCCAGCAAATACTCTCCCTTTTACCATTTTGAAAAAGCAAAAGCACGTCAAATATACGTTTTAAATCAAATGGTAGATAAACAATTCATTACAAAAGAAGAAGCTGCGGCGGCGATAGAGTATGAATTAAATATCATGCCGCGCAAAAATTTGTATATTGAAGAAGTGCCTTATTACACTGAATACGTTCGCAGTTATATTGAAGAAAAATATGGCAGAGACATGTTATATACGCAAGGATTGGAGATTGAAACCTCAGTCAATTTGGATTTGCAAAAAATAGCGCGTGAAGAAATTGATAATGGATTGCGTGCAATAGATAAACGTCAGGGGTATCGTGGGCCTGTTAAAAGAATAAAAAAAGAAAACTTTGAGTCTTTTTTTGCAAAATCTCAAAAAGAACTTCCAGAAACAGGGATTCAAAAAGATCTCATGACACGTGGATTGGTGGTAAAAGTAGAGAAAAGTAAGGTGACAGTGCGTATTGGTTCGTATATGGGGTATATTCCATTCGATGATATGAAATGGGCCCGAAAACCCAATCCCAAAAGATATCCATATAATATTCGGCATCCAAAAGAAGCATTGAAAACAGGTGATGTCATTCTTGTTCGATGTGTAGCTTACGAAAAAGACGCGAAACTCTGGCAATTGTCATTGGAACAAGATCCTGTTGTTCAAGCCGCCTTATTATGCATTGAGGCGCAGACAGGCAATGTGATCAGCATGATTGGGGGGTGGGATTTTAAAAAAAGCCAGTTCAATCGGGCCATCCAATCGCGACGTCAGCCAGGATCTGCATTTAAACCCTTTGTGTATTCTGCGGCACTGGATCGTGGGCCCAGTTTAACACTGTCAGATGATTCCTTTGAGAAAATGGAAGAATTGGGGATGCCATTGGCTTTGTTACGTGGGCTGGATAATCTCAAAAATCTGGAATATTACAGGGAAGACAAACTGATTGAGGATATCAACAAAACGATTGATCTGGAAACAGATAGTCCCATGTGGGGTATTATTCGGGAAAGTATTGACAAAGTTGAAAAAAACTATACCCCCGCATCAATGATTGTTGATACAGCAATTGTCTATGAGGAAAAAAAGCGCCATTTTAAATGGGAACCTAAGAATTATGAAAAAGAATTTTTTGGACCGACGATGTTATGCGATGCCCTCACCCATTCCAGAAATGTGGTCACAATAAAATTACTTCAGGACATTGGCGTTGATTATGTTATAGAATATGCACAAAAATTTGGAATAACGTCAAAAATCAATCGTGATTTGTCTATTGCTTTGGGATCATCCGGTGTCTCATTATTGGAAATTGTTCGTGGCTATACCGCATTTTGTAATGGGGGCGAATTGGTGAAACCATTGTTTATCAGAAAAATCAAAGATCGAAATGGTACGATTTTGGAAGAAAATCGTCCACAAAAACAACGCATTATTGATACATCAACTGCATACCTCATGACCAGTATGATGAAAAGTGTTGTTGATCATGGGACAGCAACGCGTGTAAAAGAACTAAAACGCCCGGTCGCAGGAAAAACCGGTACGACCAATCATTTATTTGATGCCTGGTTTGTGGGCTACACCCCAAAGTATGTTACAGGAGTATGGGTTGGATATGACAAAGAACAATCAATGGGTGCCGGTGAAACCGGATCTCGTGCGGCTGTCCCCATATGGCTGGCATATATGAAACGCATGATGGAACCTCTTCAGGTGAATGTTTTCAAAGCACCTCCAGGGATTGAATTTGCCACAATTGACAAAGACACTGGCTTGCTGGCGATTCCAGAGTCCAAAGAAACACGTTTTCAATGTTTTAAGGTAGGCACTGTCCCTGACAAATATTCGCCCAGGCCAAATATAATCAATGATCAAAGTGATTTTTTCAAAGAGAATATGTAAACCAATGACCCCCAAAAAAAAATCTCATAAATTCTGGCTGCGGAGCATTGTTCTTCTGGTTTTAATTCTAGAAATGTTTTTATACACCTGGTGTCGGGTACAATATCTTCAGCTTGGATATGATATTCATGAACTGGAAAACAGAATTGCGCATCTCACACGACTTAAAAATGAATATCAGATCGAACAGGCGCGTTTAAGTTCCCCTGAACGAATTATTCAAATTGCTACAAAACAGCTCGGGTTAAAAATGCCTGCGCCGAATCAAATGATTGAATTGAATGATTAGCAAAGATATCATTTTTCAATGAATATTTAGGAATTTTTTTTAATGGATTTTTCAGATAACCAAATCCTAAAAATATTAACTGACAACAAATACATCTCTGAAATCCAACGCAAAGACATTACAAAAAACGCCAGTGAAATTAGAAGAAAACTCAGACAGATACACACTGTTACCATCAAAGGTGTTACCAAAGAAATTGAACACCCTGTCACAATGATTGATATTGTGGCATCCATGCATATTACGTATAAACAGGCAGTTGTTGGCTATCTTGATGAAGAAACAATTGTTGCATTGGTTGCACAGAAAATGGGGTTTGAATATAAAAGCATTGATCCCCTTAACCTTGAACTTGAGCTTGTTACAAAAACAATTCCGCATTTGTTTGCACTGAAACATCTGGTTGTACCGATAAAAAAGACTGATGGATGTCTTGAAGTTGTGATGTATAACCCGGGCGAAACTGAAGTGATCAATGATATCAAAAGAGTTGTAGGTATGGAAATCCGCCCATTTATGGGAACCCGCCAGGATATTCTAAAAACTGTTCGTGAGTTTTTTGGCTTTAAAATATCAATCACAGCCGCTGAAAATCAATTTGCGCGTCCAACTCTTGATCTTGGAAACCTTGAGCAATACACCAATTTATCCACTCTCAATGATTTACATACCAATGAGGCGCATATTAAAAATGCGGTTGACTATTTATTTCGCTATGCCCTTGACCAACGTGCCAGTGATATTCATGTTGAGCCGCGTCGGGACAATATGCTCATTCGAATGCGTATTGATGGTATTCTTCATACAATATATAAATTGCCGCGGGCCCTTCACGCAGCAATAACATCACGAATCAAAACCCTTTCAAGGCTTGATATTGCAGAAAAAAGACGCCCACAGGATGGTCGAATTAAATTGTCTCACGAAAAAACTGATATTGAAATACGTGTATCAACCATCCCAGTTGCATTTGGCGAAAAGACAGTCTTGAGATTGCTTGACCCCACAGTGATCTTTCAAGATATTGAAGAATTGGGATTTTCAAAGCATAGCTTAAAAAAATATCAAGAAATGATTTACAAACCCCATGGTATTATTCTGGTAACCGGGCCAACTGGAAGTGGTAAATCAACAACGTTGTATTCTTCATTGGGAACAATTGATACATTTGAAAAGAATATTACAACCATTGAAGATCCCATTGAAATGGTTCATGAAAATTTTAATCAAATTGCAGTGCAACCGGCATTGGGAATTACCTTTTCAAGTATTATCAGAAATATTCTTCGGCAAGATCCGGATATCATCATGGTGGGTGAAATGCGCGATGCTGAAACAGCCGCAAATGGCATACAGGCGGCTTTGACCGGCCATCTTGTTTTAAGTACATTACACACCAATGATGCGCCATCCAGTGTTACCCGATTAATTAACCTGGGAATAAAGAGCTACCTCATTGCAGAATCAGTTTTGGGGATCATTGCACAGCGATTGGTACGAAAAATCTGTCCTTATTGTATCAAAGATTATCCAGTAACAAAGCAATTTTTAGAAAATATGGGCGTTCGCGTTGATGATCGGCTTTTATCTAAGGATCAAACAATCAAATTGAAACAGGGTGAAGGTTGCCCTCAATGTCGCGGAACCGGTTATATGGGGCGCATTGGCATTTTTGAAGTGATGCCTTTAGATCGTGAATTGCGGGCATTTATTGCATCATCGCAGGATGCCAATACGCTTGTATTGAGAAAAATGGCGATAAAGAAAGGAATGAGAACATTGCGTCAGGATGCAATACAAAAAATGATTAAAGGCATCACAACCTATCAGGAAGTGGCGCGTCTGACAGAGTTTTAAATATGAGAGCATTCATTTTTGCAAATGGTCAGATGAAATGTTTGCCCAAAAAAATTGAACCTTTTAAATCTGAGGATTTAATCATTGCAGCAGATGGTGGACTTCGGTTCTGTATCCAGGAAAACATTGTACCCCATTTAATCGTTGGCGATCTTGATTCTGTTGATACAAAACAATTGGCAGAAATGCAGCGATTGGGTTCCAAAGTAATTCAGTACCCTGTCAATAAAGATGCTACAGATCTTGAATTATCCATTAAATCAGCCTTGTCTGAAGGTGCGAAAGAAATCATCCTTTTAAGCGCCCTTGGCGCAAGATGGGATATGACTTTTAGTAATGTTTTGATGATGACATCAGATTTTTTGGACAATGCACATGTTCGCATTCTGGATGACAATCAGGAAATGTTTTGTATTAAAGGATATGGACAGGTGGAATTGATTCATCGGAAAGGAACCAATCTATCTCTTCTGCCTTTAAGTCTATCTGTTGAAGGCATCACGCTTCAAGGGATGAAATATTCCTTAAATAATGAATGTTTAAACATGGGAAGCTCTCGTGGACTGAGTAATGTTATCGTTGATCAATACGCATCAATTCGAATTCAAAATGGTGTATTACTGGTTTTTTGTGAGGATAAATCAAACGAAATATATAGACTTTAAGATAAAGATTTTGGACTGCGTCGGCGCTTCGTCGATGTACTATAGTACTATCTCCTTGCGCCGCCTTGCCAAAATCTTTATCTTAAAGTCTATAAGTAATCATACATTTAAGAAAAGCTCAAACAATTATTAAATATTAAAGAACAATTTATGAAAAACAAACAACCTATTGGAAATAAAATAAAATCCTTGTTATTAATGGAAGTATCCTGGCACATGTGGAAAACAGATAAACATTATCTTCACATAAAAACAATTCTTCGCATATTGCATAGATTATGTACTGCCAAGGAAATTGCGGTCACTGAAAAGGATATGGCGCATGTGATTAACAACAGTAAATGTTATCGTAAAGATGAGGAAGATCACGTTTATTTTGCCAGTTCCCATCTCATGGCTTTTTTTCTGGCCAAACGCCTTTACTTGACCTTGCGCAAGGTAAAAATGAAAGCACTCTACAAATTGTTGAATACGCGATGTTACGATAATGATATTCTTTATTTTCTATCCATGTTGGATCAGGATACCAATAGCATTTGTGCCCCATTACAATCAATTTTAAGAGATGAGTATATGGAAAATGTCACTGAAAATGCGCTTCATATTTATTGTACAACCGCCCAGTTCAAAAAAGGGTTTCAAACGCAACGCGCAGGAAACGATCCAGGCATTACCCATTATAATTTGACTCAAAATCTTGATTTTTCACTTGAAGTAAAAAACAATACGTTTAATAGCAACAATGTCAGTATGGCGAAATCATTTTTTGACAAGGGACTTCAACTTTTAAAAGAAAACAAAAATTTTGAAGCATTAGAACCTTTTTTTGCAGCAAAAGCACTTGACCCGGATTGTAATAAAGCGGCCAATAATCTGGCCATTGCATTTAAAAATTTAGGAAGTATCTCTATTGCCAGACAAATGGCTCAAAGGGTTTTATTAGAAGATCCGCATAATCATCGTGCAAAACAGCATTTAAAATATCTTGATAATGAACAGGAATAACTTTTGAAACGATAATGCTATAGACTTTAAGATAAAGATTTTGGACCTTGCCAAAATCTTTATCTTAAAGTCTATATTTAACCAATATACTTGGTTTAAGAATGAAATACAATAACCGGTATACTATTATTCGAAAATTCCTTTATGAATATGCTGTCTTATTATATTCCTTAAAATAAGTATCGATCTGATCCATAATTTGTTTTTTAAGCGCCTTTCGATTGATTTTTTCCGCCCGATATTTATTTTTTTCAGCCTCAGTGGCAATTTTTCTTTGAACCAATAATTCGCTTAATGATGTTGAAATTTGAGGTTGTTCATCAATTAATGGTGCAATATGTTCCCGCGTGATTTCAAATAAAACTGTATCACTAATTGCAACAATATTGGCTGTTCGTGCTTCACCAGTTAAAAGAGCCATTTCCCCAAAAAAACTGCCTGCACCAAGACGTGCAACTTCAATGCATTTCCCTGGGGTTATTTCAACCTGTACGCCAATAACACCTTCTTCGATAATAAACAATGAATTGCCCTCATCCCCCTGATTAAAAACAAAGGCCCCTGGTTCAAAATGACATCGATTCATGTTTTTGCTCATATAGGATTTTGCATAATCAGTGAATGGTTTAAAAATATCAATTTCATCAAGAATGGATTCTAGCGAGTCTTCTTCCTCAGTCTGGACTGGAATATAAGGGAGTATTCCAGCACGTTTGAATAATTTCCAGATACGATCCCAAATTTCTTCCAGTATTCTGATTTTCTTGTCAATGTCTTCTAGATAGAAAAATAAGGAATAATGACTATAACCATTTCCACTGAGCCCATGCAGACTTGTATAAGGTTCATGGTTGCTTGATACCCCTTTAACTGGCAGCGCGGCATCCAACAATATTTTGCGTACACGATCTGGTGAATTTTGAATATCAACCTGAACATCACATGATAATGGAAACGATTCTGGATGAATCGAATAATTGACAATTTTATTATGAATCAATATGCTATTGGGAATGGATACAATTGCGGATGTATCTGTCCTGAGTCGGGTTATAGAATAATTACTTTGGATGACATAACCCTGAACCTGATTTTCAACACAAATTAATTCTCCCTGTTGAAAGGGGGGATCTATTTTTAGCCATATACTGGCAAATATATTTTTTAATTGGGGCCATAGAAAGGCACAAAAAAAGCAAAACAATATCCCCACTGCATAAATATCCAAATAGTGAAAATAATATGTAATTCCCCCTGTGCAGACAATCCCCAGTAAAGCTAATAATATCAATAAACGTGGCGCGGATTGTTTTGATTTATCCTTTGAAACAGGGATATCACTATCTTGACTGGGGGCAGATTGTTCTTCTTGTTCTTTTGGTGCGGGGCTTGATTGACTGGGTTTTGACTCTGGACGTGATGCACCCTCATTTTTCTTTTGCGGATATACTGTGATAACTTCTTTACATTTGGAGCATCGCACCTTTGTGCCATCTTTTTTAATAAGATCGTCATCCAGTTTAAACCGTGTATTACATGCCTGGCATTCTATTCTCATATGCACTCCTGTTATACCTCGGTAAAATCAGTGGGGGGTTTTTTTAGAAATGGCCGAAATCGGCTTTTATCATTACATTTGGCATACGCTTCATCAGGACTGATCCATCCTTTTTTGTACAAATCCATGATAGAATCATCCAAAAGCTGCATGCCATATTGGCGACCGGTCTGCATCATAGAACCAATCTGAAAGGTTTTGCCTTCACGAATAAGATTTCTAACTGCAGGTGTTGCGATTAAAATTTCCTGGGCAGCGCATCGGCCTTTTTTATCAATTCTTTTAAAAAGTACCTGAGCAACAACAGCGCGTATACCATCTGATAGTGTAGACCGAATTTGAGCCTGTTGATTACTTGGAAACACCTCAATAACACGATCCACAGTTTTTGCGGCACTGGTGGTATGAAGTGTGCCAAAAACAAGATGGCCTGTAGATGCCGCCTCTATTGCCAGGGAAATCGTTTCAAGATCACGCATTTCACCCACAAGAATAATATCTGGATCTTCACGCAATGCACCTCGGAGCGCTGCATTAAAACTCTTTGTATGAAGTCCTACTTCACGATGATTGATAATACAACTTTGGCTTTTATGAACAAATTCAACAGGATCTTCCACTGTAATAATGTGATCTTTTCGAATCTTGTTGGCTTCATCAATAATTGCCGCAAGGGTTGTCGATTTACCACTTCCTGTAGGACCGGTTACCAAAACAAGACCACGTGGCAAGGATGCCAGTTTAGGGATGACTTGCGGCAAACCCAAATCTTTACAAGTAAGAATTTTTGTGGGAATTGAGCGAAAAACAGCAGCAACACCATTTTTTTGTTGAAAAAAATTCGCACGATATCTGGATAATCCAGGAATTTCATAACCAAAATCAACATCCCCGGTTTCTTCAAACAGTTTCACCTTGTCTTCAGGTGCAATTTCATACAGCATGCTTTTCAGTGAATCATTATCCAACACCTTATATTTTATACGTTCCATATCTCCACGAATTCGCATGGCTGGTTGTTGTCCTGCTACAAGATGCAAATCTGAAGCGCCCTGTTCATTCATTAATTTGAAAAATGCATCAATTTTTGCCATAGTGCTCCTTTTTCCCTGACATGTTGATGAAATAACCACTTGAAAATAAAACTCAAATTAAAGCAAAATTTGTGCCATAGACTATGGTTATTTTATTTTGACATTTTGGGATGGAAAATGTAATGTGAATAAATTGTTAAGGAAGACCCGAATAATAAGTTTCTTTTATTTGCAAAAGTCTGGCTGGTCCGACTTGTCCAACTCTTCTGATGATTGCGGCACTTATAGACTTTAAGATAAAGATTTTGGACTGCGTTGGCGCTTCGTCGATGTACTATAGTACTATCTCCTTGCGCCGCCTTGCCAAAATCTTTATCTTAAAGTCTATATTTTCAAGCATTCCTAAAGGATAGAAAAAAAACAATGTCAAATCAAGAAATACAAATTTATACAGATGGCGCATGTCAATCGAATCCAGGCCCTGGCGGTTGGGGCGCAGTTATTCTTTATCCTGACACTCCACCTTGTAAAATCAATGGCGGAGAAAAGTATACAACCAACAATCAAATGGAACTAAAAGCAGTGATTAAAGCCCTTGAGTCAATACAAACAACACAAAATCAAATTGTATTGTTCACTGATTCCCAATATGTAAAAAATGGGGTAACAATTTGGATGGATAATTGGAAGAAAAACGACTGGAAAACAAGCCTGGATACACCGGTAAAAAATCAAACCCTATGGCAAAAGCTGGATTCTTGCGTAAAAGGACGAAACATACAGTGGGAATGGGTCAAAGGTCATGCGGGCAATCAATGGAATGAATCGGCGGATCAATTGGCCCGATCTGGAGTCCCTGTTGTTGAAAAACATGAAGAAAAAAGAATTGAGAAATTTCCCATTGACGATCCCGATGCCATTCACATTTTTACAGCCATTGCCTATTCCTCAAAAAATAAATCAGGCGCCTGGGCTGCGTATCTTCACTATAAAACGCATACGAAAAGTATTGCTGAAAAAGTGAAAAATGTAAGTAGTAACCAGGTTCATATTTGTTCGGCAATTGGTGGTTTGAAATTGATAAAAAAAAACTATCCAATTCATCTGTATACCCTATCCGATTACCTTAAGGATGGCGCATCAAAGTGGATTCAAAACTGGCATAGAAACAATTGGAATACAAAAGAAGGCGAACTGGTTAAACATAAAGATCTGTGGATTTCTCTTGAGCAATTGACCCGTGCATACCAGATTAAATGGCATCGTGTTCCAAAAAAATCTTTGCCCAGAGAACTTAAAATGATTAAAGATATGGCCCAAAAATGCATGCAATAATAAATTTTCAAAAATTTTTTGCAAGGGAACGTTTACGACTTCACGAAATAATATTTGAAGCTGAAACGCCTGCGGGAAAGTTATTTGATCTGTTATTAATTATTAGTATCATGCTAAGTACTTGTGTTGTTTTGATCGATAGCATAAAAGACATTAACAATTTGTATGGGCAGTATTTGTTTGTATTAGAATGGACCTTTACGATCATTTTTTCAATGGAGTATTGCTTGAGAATATTTTGTACAGGAAAACCGGTACATTATATTTTCAGTTTTTTTGGTATTGTGGATCTTCTGGCAATTCTTCCTACATATATCAGTTTATTTTTTCCAGGAAGTCAGTATCTAGGTGTTGTTCGTGTATTAAGGCTGTTACGTGTGTTTCGTGTACTCAAGCTGGTTCAGTATATGACTGAGATGCAACGCCTGACACAGGCATTATATGCGAGCCGTCGAAAAATTGAAGTATTTTTGTATGGTGTAATTACGCTGGTTATTATATTGGGATCTTTAATGTATGTCATCGAAGGAGAAGAAAATGGGTTTACAAGCATTCCCAGAGGAATATATTGGGCGATTGTGACGATGACAACAGTCGGTTATGGAGATATCTATCCAAAGACAACATTGGGGCAGGCGCTGGCATCAATTGTTATGATTCTTGGTTACAGTATTATTGCTGTTCCAACAGGGATTATTACAGCAGAACTGACAAATCTTGAATCAAAGCATGATATTACAACAATTACTTGTATGGTGTGTAGTTCTGAAGGACATGATCGTGATGCTTTGTATTGTAAATTTTGTGGCGCATCGTTATATGCTTAGGAATGCTCGAAAAATAAATTCCTCATTTACGTATGTGCCAAGAACGTGTAGGGGCGAACCTTGTGTTCGCCCATCGTACATAGGAACGAAAGCGTTATTCGTTCGAGGGCGAACACAAGGTTCGCCCCTACATCGGGCTGGCACATAAGTAAATGGGGAACTTATTTTTCGAGTTTTCCTTAGGAAGGCTAAAAAAATAACTTCCTCATTTTGGAGTCCAAAATAAGTTCCACAATGGACAGGTCAGACCTGTCCGACTTTTTAGGAATGCGCTCAATAAAAGGAGTAAAAATGAAATCCATCCAAAAAATTATTACATGGATAATATTCGGCCTTTTTGTATCTGTATTTCCTGCAATGGCGATCCAGGAAATCTATACACCAGATATTCTTAAACCCTGGAAAAACTGGGTATTACACAATAATAAACAATTCTATTGTCCATTTGAATATAATAATGATAATAATCGCCACTGTGACTGGACATCCCATCTTGAACTCGACCTTAAAAGTAAAAAGAGTCATTTTACTTTGAAAGGCATATTATTTAAAGCACAATTTGTTTTACTTCCAGGACAAAATGGATGCTGGCCTGATGGCATTTTTTATAAAAATACTGCACTCGCTGTGATTCCATATAAAAATCATCCAGCCGTGTTCCTTCCTGAGGGCCAGTTTGAAATAACCGGCAGCTTTTTGTATGACCACTTACCAGAATCGATTTATATTCCACCACAGCTTGGATTATTAACACTTCTGATAGATGGAAAGACAATACCTGATCCATTCATTTCCAAAGACCATCGATTGTGGCTTCGTACCGGACACACCAAAGGACCATCAGGAAATCGCATGCATGTGAGGATGTACCGACTTATTACAGATAGCATACCCATGATCATGACGCATCATTTGCAGCTTTCAGTTTCAGGAAGCAGTCGGGAAGAATTATTGAATCATGTTTTACCTGATCAATCCATTGTCATGTCTATTGAAAGTCCTGTGCCTGTTCAATTAGATGAAAATAATAATTTAAGACTTCATGTTCGCACAGGGAAATTTTCAATAGTCATCGTTTCACGTTTTATTAATCCAGTGCATCATATGACCCCTAATTTTCTTTTACAGGATAATGAAATCTGGAGTTTTAAGCTTCAACCCCATTTGCGAATGGTTCAACTCCTTGGTTTACAGGGAATGGATCCCGCATCATCAGGTGTTCCAAAAGAATGGCAAAAATATCCAGCTTACAGGGTTTTTTCAAATTCGGATCTCACTTTCCAGGAACAGCAACGTGGTGATCCGGATCCTTCACCCGATCAATTGAAACTCAATCGGGATTTATGGTTGGATTTTGATGGCAAGGGATATACCATTCATGATCAGATCAAAGGAACCATCAATCAAAATTGGCGACTCAATATGCATCCATCCATACAATTGGGGCGCGTGTCATTTTCTAAAAAAGATCAATTGCTTACCCAGTATAATAATCAATCAGGCGTTGAAATCAGAACAGGTCACCTGGATTTGACATCAGATGCACGCTATACAGAATCAATCCGCCGATTGCCGGTGATTGGATGGGATCATTCAATGAATCATGTCCGTGCAAATTTAAATTTGCCACCAGGTTGGCGGTTATTGTCAGTATTTGGGGCTGATACAGTATCGGGATCGTGGCTGGGCCAATGGCGATTATTGGATTTATTTCTTGCGCTCTTGATCGGAATGGCTATTTATCATTTAATAAACATTCAATGGGCGGCTCTGGGTTGGATTACCATGATTTTGACATTTCATGAACACGCTGCCCCTCATCTAACCTGGCTTCATTTACTGGTAGTCATTGCCTTGTTAAATGTCGTTTCACAAGGCTGGATTCACAAATTGATGCGATTATGGTTTGTTTTTGCAGTCGTTTTAATCTGCATGTTTATTCTTCCATTTATGATGTATCAGATTCAATCCGGCCTGTACCCACAGCTTGAAAGACATACCCGGGCAAGGCACATCAGTAAAGTACAGTCTTCAAAACCCATGACAAAAAAATCATATCAATTAGATCGAAATAAGATCTATGAGATATCAGAAAGCGTTATTGCTCAGGGGAATAGAAAGATTGGTTCAGATAATACAAAACAAGGTGCATCAAATGCTGTGATCCAGACAGGTCCAGGACTTCCAGAATGGAAATGGAAATCTGTGCGGTTAGAATGGAATGGGCCTGTTGATAAAAGACAGTATTTAAAACTGTGGTTGCTTCCGCCATCTCTGAATTGCGTGTTGGCAATTTTTCGGGTCTTTCTTGTTTCGTTGTTGTTGTATGGTATGGGGAGGCGGTTTTCACATCTATGTATTTCATCTTCTTCAGCGTAATCCTGTGTAATCCTGCTAAAAAACGATATACAAAAATATAAGGATCATTGATCAATGGAAAACAAAAAAATAAAACTGCCTTATGGTGTAAGTAATTTCAACATACTGACTCGTGATGGTTATTATTATATTGATAAAACAAGATATATCGAACAACTTGAAGAAAATCCCGAACGATACATATTTTTCCTGCGCCCAAGACGTTTTGGAAAAAGTCTTTTGGTTTCTCAACTACGTCATTATTATGGTCTGGAACATAAAGATCAATTTGAAAACCTTTTTGGCAACTATTACATTGGCAAAAACCCAACGCCGAATGCAAACAAATATCATGTGCTGCATTTTGAATTTTCAAGGATTGACACAACCAATAAAGACAATACATTTCAGGGATTTTTGGAAAATGTGAAAGATGGCATTACTGACTTTATTACACAATATGGTCAAATCAGCGATTCAGAACAAAAAAACATTCTCTCCTCAAAAAGCCCTAATACAATGCTCATGAGATTTTTCAGAGCCTATCGAAAAGCCAGGATTTATGTCATCATTGATGAATACGACCATTTTGCCAATGAAATTCTTGCCTTTAATTTCAAAGGATTTCAAACCTTTGTCAGCCGAAATGGATTTGTCCGAAAATTTTATGAGACCATCAAAACAGCCACTGGTGATGGCATTGTTGAATACTTTTTTGGCACCGGCGTAACACCAATCACCTTGGACAGCATGACCAGCGGGTTCAATATTGCCAAAAATTTTTCAAGCAAACCATATCTGAATGAGATGCTCGGGTTTACAGAGAAAGAAGTTGAACAATTAATTGATCTGACACTGCCAGGTAAAAATAACGCAGAGCTATTACAAAACATCAGAAGGTTATACAATGGCTATCTGTTTTCACATCACGCATCAGAACGTATATACAACCCAGATATGGTCCTGTACTATTTGAATGAATATCAGTCAAACAACTTTCCACCCGATGAACTTATTGATACCAATATTGCAAGCGATTATGGAAAAATAAAAAAGCTGTTTGCACTTCAGGAACCCTTTCGAAACAGTCAGGTACTTGATGAATTAATGACCTCGGGTGAAACCGCTGCAGATTTAACGTCACAATATAGTTTTGAAAGAGATTTTAATCAAAATGACTTTGTCAGCCTACTGTATTATTTAGGATTAATCAGCATTAAGGGAGATCATCTTGATGCGCTGGTTTTTTCAATCCCCAACTATGTCATTAAAATGCTTTATCGCGCATTTTTCATCGATTTTATTAAATCAGAACAAAAATTGATAATTGAAACTGCTGATGTCCAGTCTGCAATAAGACATATGGCACAGAATAATGACATTGAATCCTTTATTCATCTGGTTGAAAATGCATTAAAAACTTTGTCCAATCAGGATTTTAAAAAATTTGATGAAAAATATATCAAAGCATTGTTTGTGGGATTTGCATCATTGTCCAAACTTTATTTCATCAAGTCTGAGCCTGAAATTGAAAACAAATATCCGGATATACTGTTTCTCTATCGCCCGCCCTTTTTTCCAAAATTTCAGTTTCTTTTTGAGTTAAAATATTTAAGCAAGGCAAAAGAGAAAGAATTAAAAACAATAGAAGTAAAAGCGATTGAACAGGTAAAAGGATATCTTGCTCTGGATGAAATCAAGTGTCTGGCCAACCTGAAAGCATATGTTTTGATTTTTGTCGGGAGTGAGCTTAAGGTTGTACAGGAGATATTTGGTTGCTGACATAAAGATCAATTTGAAAACCTTTTTGGCAACTATAGACTTTAAGATAAAGATTTTGGCAAGGCGGCGCAAGGAGATAGTACTATAGTACATCGACGAAGCGCCAACGCAGTCCAAAATCTTTATCTTAAAAAAAAGGAGGATTTTATGAGACAATTTCATTCTTATGGACCAATAGATAGCGAAGAGCATTTCTTTGTAGAACGTCATGAACTTATAAAAAAATGTACAAACCAATTGGTTGGTAATATCGATAAAGGCGGTCATTATTTCACCATCTGGGCTCCCAGACAAACAGGCAAAACATGGATTATACATCAAAGTGTTCAACAAATTAAAAATAAATATTCAGATGGCTTTGCTGTCGGCGTTATTTCGATGCAAGGTTATGCACAATCCAATACAGAAGATCCATCAGCAATTTTTTTCAAACGCTGCCAAAAGCTTCTGAATACCCGATTTGATTTAAACATTAAAGAAATAAACTCATGGGAACAATGGTTAGAATTGTTTCATAAAAAGAGCGGTCTTTTTAAAAAGCCATTGATTTTATTAATTGATGAATTCGATAAACTTCCAAATGAAATTATTGACCAGGCGGTAGCAATGTTTCGAGATATTTATCTTAGCAGGGAAGATTTTGTGCTGCATGGTCTGGCGTTAATCGGTGTTCGTGCGGTTCTAGGAGTTAATTCCAAAAAAGGCTCCCCATTCAATATCCAGCGTTCAATTCATATCCCCAATTTAACTTTTGATGAAGTCCAGCATATGTTTGATGATTACCAGTCTGAAAGCGGCCAAAACATTGAACCCCAGGTGATTCAAAATCTTTATGACGCAACCAGTGGTCAACCCGGTCTTATTGGTTGGTTTGGTGAATTATTGACTGAAAAATATAACCATGATCCAGAACAAATTATTGATATCAATTTATGGGATGAAGTTTATTCCGCATCCCTTCGTATTGAGCACAACAACACCATCCAAAATATGATTGCTAAAGCAAAAACGCAGTATAAATCAGAAGTATTAAAGTTGTTTAAGGATGCCAATATCGACTTTTCATTTCATGTGGATTGGTGCAATTATATGTATATGCATGGATTGATCACTTATGAAAAAAGTCGACAATTGGGCGAAATCAGGTATCTTTGTCGTTTTTCATCGCCATATGTTCAAACCTGTTTATATAATGTATTCACCAATGAGGTTTCAAAAACACATAGCGGACAGGTGATGCCAATTGATCCTTTGGATTTTATGGAAGATGTCTTTGATCCGCAAGTTTTAAATATGCCTGCATTACTTGTGCGATACAAAAAATATCTCAAACGATTGAAAGACAATGGAGAAAATCCCTGGGCAGATCAGCCGCGCAGAAAAACTGATTTTCATTTAACCGAAGCTGTGGGGCATTTTCATCTGTATTACTGGTTAAAACTGGCTTTAGATGGAACATGCGCTGTCATGCCTGAATTTCCCACAGGCAATGGAAAAGTCGATCTTCATATCAAATGCAAACAAGATAAAAAAGGACTGATTGAGGTTAAAAGTTTTGTCAATCCCTTAAAAGTCAATAATGCCATCGTTCAGGCATCAGATTATGCCATGCAAACATCTTATTCTGAAATTACCATTGCCATGTTTGCTCCTTTTACTGATGAAGACGTACTTAATAAAATTTCTGTGTCAAAGACGATCAATCAGGTAAAGGTTAATGTGGTGGCCATTGGGCAGGGCTGAAAGCAAGGTAATGGAGCGTTAAAGCAGCCCAAAAAGCCAAATGGGTATTTTTCGATTTTCTGTTGTATAATCTGTATCAATTACAAGATAACTCTGTTTAACATCCTTGATCTGTTGAAAGGTTTTATTTTTCCCGCCGATTTCAAAAATAGTGTCGTTAACTCTAAAATCACCAATATCTGAATAATAAATTTCTGAAAAACAACTGACAAAAAAGGTTTCTCTGATATTGCCAATATTGGCCTCGACACCAAATTCTTCCGCATAAGCATAGAGAATATTCGTATTATTAAAATACAATTTTTCAGGCTTTTTTGAAATTTTTTTTGAATATTTTTTGATTGGATGAAAAATTTTCGTATCTTTAAGTATATCAAAATAGGAATACAACGTTGGATGTGTGATTCCAAGTTCTGAAGATAATTTTGCCAGATTGACTTTATAAGGCACTCTTGATTCAATCAATTTTGCAATAAACTTTTTAAAAATGCTGATTTGCGAATAATCTATTTTTTGACATGATGGAATATCCTCATTAATAATTTTCTGAAGAGAATTGAACAGTTTATTTTTAAATTCATCTCTATCCTCTATGAAAAAAGGATATGCGCCAAATTTTAAATAATCTTTAAAATCACTATACAGATTAGAATAAGACAGAGCAAGATCTGTACTTATCTCAGCACTTTTATTTAACACATCTGCAAGAGAAAACACAGGCAGTTTAACTTTTTTACAAAGTTCCATATACTCATTAAAACTGAGTACTTCCATAAAAGCAGTCACACACCTTCTGCTTAAATCATAGTTTCTGTAAAGGATATTCAACATGGATGAGCCGCTAAATCGGATAATTAACTCAGGAAAAGAATCATAAATGTTTTTTATTTCCTGCACCCAATTTTTGTATTTATGAATTTCATCAATAACGATGACCTTTCCGCCAAGTCTTACAAATTCGTCTGCAATATCATAAAGTTTTGTATCTGCAATATATATATCATCAGCACTAAAATATAAGTATTCACTGACTTTAAAATTCATTTTTAAATATTGTAAAAGTAGAGTTGTTTTTCCAACCCCTCTCTGTCCAATAATTGCAACCAGCCTGTTTGGAGAAACTAATTTTTTTAAATATTTTTCTCTCACAAAGCTGTCAGGAACTGATTGTATTATTCTTGCCTGTTTATTTCTAAAATAATTTAGCATACTGTTTATTCCTTTCTTATTATAAAGTATACTTTAATATATTTTAGATAATTTGTCAAAAACATAAAATATATTTTAAGTTTTTTGAAAAAAGATATAATTATATTTTAATTACATTCAGATGTGTGAAAAAAAACAAAGGAAAATTCTTGAACTGTTAATGATGACATCTTAATACTCCTTTTTAGGTTTTCAAATACTTATTCAAAACAAGCAGAAGTTTATCAAAGTCTATTGGTTTTGTAAGATAATCGTTCATACCCATCTCAAAAGCTTTCTGCTGATTTTCTGTATAAGCATCAGCGGATAAAGCGACAATTGGAATATCGGAACATTCTGGATGCTTGCGAATTCTTCTGGTCGCTTCTATTCCGCCTATCCCGGGAAGGTGTACGTCCATCAATATGATATCTGGTTTTAATTCCAGAGTTTTTATGACAGCACTATGGCCATCTTCAGCCAAATGGATTTCAAGCCCCAGTTCTAAAAAATAATTTTTTATCAAGTCCTGATTCAGCCGATTGTCTTCAACAACCAGAATCACATTATCTTTTGAAAATTTGGAATGGGCAGGAATGGAAACATTTCGTTCTACTGGAAGGTTCCCCTTTTTCAAGGGAAGTACAACATGAAGCGTCGTGCCTTCATTTTCTAAACTTACCAGTGAAATGGTTCCGCCTAACAATTCGACCAATTTTTTCGTAATCGATAGCCCCAAACCTGTTCCACCATACTGACGAGAAATAGAAGCATCTACTTGAACAAAAGGATCAAATATTATCTTTTGTTTATCCTCAGGAATGCCGATGCCTTGATCAATTACCTTAAAGCCAATTCGATGATTTCCTTCTTTTATAACTTCCAGTTTCACTTTTTTTTGAGATGGCGTAAACTTAATGGCATTGCCAATTATATTAATTAATATCTGGGTGAGCCGGATACGATCTGTTTTTATTGCGATGGTCAGTTTGGGGTCAACCTCATATGCAAAAATCACTTTTTTATTTGCGGCTTGAAGTTTACAGATTTCATAAATCCCAATGACAAATTTCCTAAGATGAAAACTTTCTTCTGCAATTTCGATCTTCTGAGCTTCAATTCTGGAAATTTCTAAAATATTATTAATTAATTCTGCAAGAATTTTTCCACTCATATTGATATTTTCCAAAAAGGATTGGACATTTTCGGGTAAGGTTATTGTGTTGTTTTTTTCTAATAAGAGTTTGCTAAATCCAATAATTGAATTCAGCGGTGTACGTATTTCATGACTCATATTTGCCAAAAACTGGGTTTTTGCTTTGTTTGCAGTTTCCGCCATTTCCTTCATTAAAAGCAGTTCTTTTTCTGCTTTTTTACGATCTGTGATATCAAAAACAACTCCAATCAATCCGCTTAATGCTCCTTCAGGGTCTGTAAATGCCGCTTTATGAAATATGACATCATGTAAAGTGTCATCTGAATATACAACCGATGACTCATATATTTGAGTACCTTTGTTTCGTATTAATTCTAAATCTTTTTCATGATACTCTTTGGCCATATCAGTAGGGGCGATTTCATAAACTGTTTTTCCAATAATGTTATCTTTGTGTTTACCCAAAATTTTTTCAAAGGGTATATTACATCCTTTGTATACCCCATCTGAATCCTTATAAAATATGGGTGCAGGAATCGAATCAATAAGTGTTTGAAAAAAATGAAGCTGCTCTGATACTTTTTTTTCCATTTGTTTGCGATGGGTTAATTCTTCTTGAAATTTTTCATTAATCTCTTGTTGATGCTTACATGCCATCTGTAATTGACCATACAGTTTTTCTTGTTTACATAAAAAAATGAGACCAGATACTGTGGCAATTATTGTTGTAAAAATTATGGTCATAATATGAGATTCCCACATCGTAATATCAGAAAGAATCAATTGTTTTAAGCATTCATAGACAATCATTAAGATGAATGTCACAAGTGAAATAAGAAATGAATATTTATAAACGCGTTGCTTTTCCAAATGGAACCTCCTACATATTTCTATCTATTTTATTTATTTCTGTGTCGGCAGCTTTTTTTATGTATAAAATTTTAAAATTTTTTTCGTAAAAAAACAAGGAAGATATAATCTGAAGAGTCAGTCGGACTTCTCTGACCTGTCCGACTTTTGCAAATAGGGAAGTTAATTTTCGAGTATTCCTAACTATTTGATTGACTTTCCTTAATCTTAATTTTACCCGAATACACAGCGCCTTCTTCACCATCAATACTGATAAAGTCACCCGATTTAAACTTAAATTCATTGACCTGACACCATCGTTCATCCTCATGACAAATCAACTCCGAACATCCAACCACACATGTTTTTCCCAAACGATGTGCAACAACAGCAGCATGGGATGTTGCGCCGCCTCTACCTGTTAATAAGCCATCAGCTTCGTTGATTTCACGAATGTCATCAGGAACTGTATCATTTCGAACAACGATTAAATGTGTATCCGGTTCTTCAACCCGCCATCGATGAATTTCTGCAATAGAAAATACAATGCGCCCTGACATGGCTCCGCCGCCAATCCCTACGCCTCTGCCTGCAAATTGCTGACTGTTTTCTTCTGTGATATCAAAGACATTTGGATTATGCTTGGTGCTTAATGCCATATCTCGTGTTTGTAAAATAAATAGATGATCTTTTTCCGGACCTTCAAAAGTAAACTCAATTTCCTGATGGCCCCATTTTTTTTCATTGATTAAGAGTGATGCAACCTCTTTTAAAGCGAGATAAACATCAGGGAACAGGCTTTCCAGGGCTGCAGTGATATGTCTGTTTTCATATTGCGCCTGTACAATTGAGATGGGATGCGTTTTTACCAGACCTGCAACCACATCCTCCCCCTGATTACCTGGAGTAAAATCTCCCCAAAGTTGAATATTTTCACCTTGGGAAATTCCTTTGAGACGTCGTGTAAATGTAACCCCTGCGCCTGCACTTTCATGAATATTACCAAATACCATTGTCTGAACTGTCACTGCTGTGCCCCAATCATCTGAAATGCCCATAATGTCCCTGTATACTTTGGCACGACTGGAATTCCAGGAATCAATAATGCGATTAATAGATACCAATAATTGTTCTATGGGATTCTGGGGGATCTCAATATTTTCGTCCAATAAAAATTGCTGATATTTAAGCGCCAGTTCTTGCATTTGTTTTCCTGCAAAATTGCGCTTAAATTTTACGTTTTTTTCGTCCTTGTAACGAGACATCAGGTGATCAAACTGGTTACGTTTCAATCCAAATGACATGCCAAAGATTTGGAGAAATCGTCTGTAGTTATCCCATGCAAACCATTCCATTTCAGGATTTTTGGCAATGCCTGAAGCCACTTCTTCTGATATTCCCACATTGAGAAATGTATCCATCATGCCAGGCTGCGACACTGATGATCCACTTCGCACTGACAATAACAAAGGATTGTCAGGATTGCCGAACTCTTTGCCGGTTTCACCTTCCAAGCGTTTTATTTCAGAGAGGATCTGATCCCGATAATGCCTTTCAGCAGGTGCATAGTTTTCAATAACTTCCCGAAATCGAAATATTTCTGTTGTTATAATGAATCCTGGCGGTACATTCAGTCCAAAACCTTTTAATTTTGCCAGATTATAACCTTTCATTCCCATGTGTATCACATCCTGAACCAGAGCTTTGGGTTTGGATAATGGAGAAATCGCACGTTCAGCATCATAATTGAGTAAAGAATGAAACAATTGATTGGGAAGTTTATCTGCCTGGCGAAACAACACGCTGAGTATTTGAGAAATAAATAAATCCAGTTGTTTCAGGCCAAGTGATGTTGCAATGCGGTCTCGAAAAAAGATTTCTGATACCCGATGATGCCGCTGTTCCTGACTGTAGTTTATCTCACTGGTATGACGATATTTGGCAAGCAAATCAGATTCATTGGTTTGTTGTAATATTTGCACGAGATTATGTTCATGTACTGTATGGAAATAATCTTGCACTATCCGACGCACCGCCCGTGCAATTCCTTTAAAAATATCAATATACTGTGTAAATGTGAATCCTCTCTTGCTTAATGCATGACCCAGCAGATTGAGCTGTTCGTTAAAATCAGCAGAGTGAATCCCGTCAATGTTTAAAGCCTTGTTGAAAAGTTTTAATCGTGTATTGATTTGAAAGAATGTTGCACGTGTTATTAATTCCAGATCAACTTCTTCAACAAGCTGCTCAAAACAGACATTGATGTATGCTTCAAGTCGAAACGTCATCGCAAGGGCATCAAATTTCTTTTCATGATAACTGCCAAACATTGATGGAATATCTATGGTAAAATGGCGTTTTCGATATATATTCTCCTGTGCTTCATATTTTTCTTTAGATAATATGATTTCTTTTAATTGAAGCAAAACATTAATTAAACCATCAGCTTTGGTGATTAAATCTGATTCATCAATTAATTCCTTAATTTTTGGGATGGAAGGAAAAGTATCATAGTTAAATTGTGTATGACATTGATCCAGGTATTCATGCAGGTTAATTCGATCCAAATGATATTTTTGATACAAAGATTTGTAACATAACATGGTTAAATACATTTTATTCTGTGAGGATTCAGAGACATCGGGCGTTTTGAACACAATATCTTTTATTTCGCTATCAGATTTTTCCAGGATTAATGATAGCGGTTCTTCATGATCTTTATAAATATTAAATAGATGCTGGATGATCTTCCGCATGTTCGATGTATGCGTGTCATTCGGATTGAGGCGTTTGTAAATATTTTCAGGAATTTTTCCTTCAAGAAGTTCAACATCGCTATAAAGCCAGTATCTAAAAATGGATTCGATTAATTCAAGGGTTTGATTGCTGCTTTCAACATGACTTTGCTTTCTTAAAAAATGGACCAGGCGATCTTTTCGCGATGATATTTCATCCATTTCAGTTGATATATCTCGAAGTCGGCCTTCAGCGCCAATTTCATTAAAATATGCAGGAAATAATCGGGCCAGTTGTTTGATCAGGTTGTAGACAGGCTCAATATTGCTGTTCAGTAATTTTGTAATTTCTCTTGGAAAAAGATCGGTGTCCTTGATAAAAAAGCCTGACATTGCCAGATGAATAAGTAAAGATGAGAATAGTTTTTGGGATACCACAGGGTTTCGTTCAGCCAGATCCATCCAGACAACGACATTTTGAAGATGCACACTGTTGGCCCGAATTTGCCAATCCGCACCAACACCTTGTAAATTAGGTACTTGAAAGCCCATTGAAATAACCTGTTCGATGAATAGAAATATCAGTTCATTTTCATGTGTGTTATAAACCGCTTTACCCATTGTTTGAAGACAAGTCAGGGCAATACCAGGAAACTTATCCAGTGCATTTTTGAGTGTTGTACAGGTGTTTTTCAATAACTGTCTGTTGTGAGCCATATCTTGATGATCAATGAGCCAGGACACTGTTCTGTTGATTTCTCTTAAAACATCCTCATGAATGGACGACAGACCTTCCAGGCTCATCATATGGAATAACACAATCATTTTCCATTGCTTACCTGTTTGCTCATTAGGTGCAATAAGACTCAGCTTTTGAGGCAATGCATTGTACCAGGAGACGACCTTATTAAATCCAGGCATTTCAATTAAATTTTGGGTCAATTGCGGATCATTCAATTTGAAACGTGTGATATCGGATTCCAGTTGTGCTTGACATGTTTTGATTGATTTATGAGAAATGTTTTCAAACAAAGGGTTTATATCTGGCATCTTTTCAACAGGTTCGATTGTTTTTTCAAAGTAATCAATTGGGGATTTTTGATGATACCAGTATTCATATGTACGTCGATAAAAACGAATGAGCAGTGCATTAAAACTTACTGTATTTCCTTTAATACCTTTATTCACATACTTTTTAGCAAGCTGATTTATTTGATAGTAGCTTTTTACATAGTAGAAAAATTGGGGTTCGTTTAATTCTACGATATGTGCAAACGATTTTGAAACAACAGGCATGAAGCGATCAATTTCTTCGTTTGCATCGGTAATGATCTTTTGGATAAAAAACAGCAAATGATCAACTGAATCAATCCGCACATTTAAATATCGGGTTTGATGAAAGGCATCCTGGAAAACCCTGGTATATATGGATGCTGCATCAGGACCTTTTGGGTGTACCTTTAACAGGTGAAAATAATCCAGCGCAAAGGCTCTGGCTTCTTTGATAATAAAACCCCAATTTTTGTATGGATGGTTTAGTTCTATCAAAAAAATCCTTAGACGTTCCTGAACACCGTGTAAATCAGCTAAAATATCTTGTAGAACTAAATGTTCTGTGCGTATCTTAACATCAATATGTGTTTGTTCCATATTGACTGCATAGGCGGAAGATTGATGCATTATTGTCTCCTATCGATTTAAAAAAGATTTGGGTGGACTATAAAATAAGAGAATGGGGAACTAATTTTTCGTGATATTCAAAGCAAGCTCAAGAACCTGCAACATTTCATCAACAAAGTGAAATGAAATCGCATTTTGAATCTTTTTTGGAATATCTTCCATATCTTTCTGATTGTCTTTGGGAAGAATAATTGTTTTAATACCTGCCCTGTATGCAGCCAGAACCTTTTCTTTAATTCCCCCCACCTGTAATACCTGTCCGCGCAACGTAATTTCACCTGTCATCGCCAGATCATGGGGAACGATAGTGTCGGTAAATAAAGAAACAAGGGACGTTAAAATTGTAACACCGGCTGATGGGCCATCTTTTGACGTCGCACCGGCAGGTACATGAATATGTAAGTCACACTTTTCAAATGCGTCTTCATCAATATTGAAAAAGGCTGCTTTGGCTCTCACAAAACTTAAGGCTGAATTGGCTGATTCTTTCATTACATCGCCCAATTTCCCTGTGAGTTGCAGTTTGTTAGAGCCTTTCATTTTGATGGCTTCAATAAATAAGATATCACCGCCTGCTTCTGTCCATGCCATTCCTGTACAAACGCCAGGAACAAGTTTTCTGGATGCCAAATCGGGTGTATGTTTAATCGGCCCTAAATAGTCATAAATATTTCCAACGATGATTTTTGATGACTCTGCTTCATTTGTGGCCACCCGAGTTGCGACGCCTCGACAAACAGCCGCAATTTCCCTTTCGAGGTTTCTGAGGCCTGCTTCTTGTGTATAACTGTTAATAATTTTTTTGATTGCAGCGCGGGTAAATTGAATGTGCTTTTTTGCCAAACCATTTTCATTGCGCTGGCGGGGAATTAAATACTTTTCTGAAATTTTTATTTTTTCATCCAGCATATAGCCAGACAAACGAATAATTTCCATTCGATCTTTAAGTGCTGATGGAATTGTTTCTAAAATATTTGCAGTGGTAATAAACATTACTTTGCTTAAATCAAAGCAAACATCCAGATAGTGATCGGAAAAATTCTGATTTTGTTCTGGATCCAGGACTTCCAATAAAGCAGCTGATGGATCCCCGCGAAAATCTGTGCCAATCTTATCAATTTCATCCAGCATGAATACAGGGTTATTGGTTTCTACCCTTCGAATTCCCTGAATTATTCGACCGGGAAGTGCCCCAACATAGGTTCGTCGATGGCCACGAATTTCTGCCTCATCTCGAACACCGCCAAGGGAGATGCGATAAAATTTTCGTCCCAATGCACGTGCAATGGATCGTCCCAATGAGGTTTTACCTGTGCCCGGCGGCCCAACAAAACAAAGAATCGGACCTTTTGGATCTTTTTTCAGCTTTCGAACAGCAAGGTATTCAATGATTCTCTTTTTTGCTTTGTCCAAACCATAATGATCCTGATCAAGAATTTTTTTCGCTTTAGTAATGTTCAAATTATCCTTGCTTGAAATATACCAGGGTAAGCTGATTAGCCAATCTAAATAAGTAGAAGATACTGTATACTCTGATGATGAAGGATGCATTCGTTCCAGTCGGGATAATTCTCTTTCAGCTTCTTTTTTAGCTTCCTTGGGCATTTCTGTTTTATCAATGTTGCTTCGATATTCTTCAACTTCTACATTTTCTTGTTCCGATTCTCCCAATTCATTTTTAATTGCTTTTAACTGTTGTCTGAGAAAGTAATCACGTTGATATTTATCGATATCAACTTTGGCTTTGCGTTGAATTTTATCGCCCAGTTTTGCAATTTCTAACTGTTCGTTGATTATTTTCATGGCTTCCTGAAATCTTTCACGAATATCAAATAGCTCAAGCACTTTTTGTTTTTCTTCAACCGGGCAATTAAGTAAGGAAATGATCATATCAACCAACGTTCCAGGTTCATCAATAGATTGTGACATTGCAGCAAATTCTTTGGGAAGGAGGGGTGAAATTTCTACAATTTTACTAAACACAGTTACCAGGCCGCTCATCATCCCTTTTATTTCAATATTGATTGTGTTATCTTCAACAATTTTGAGAACCTCTGCTTTCATATAAGGTTTGTATTGAACATACTTGGAAATTTGAATACGTTGATTCCCCTGAACCAGTATCTGTGTTCCCTCTTTTGTTTTGGTCATTTTTAGAACGACAGCACTTGTCCCAATATTATATATATCAGTCGATGCATACTTTTCTTGCATTTCCTGTTTTTTTGCAACCATAAATCCAATGACTCTGTCTTTTTTCATGGCTTCTTCAACAAGCTGCACCGAGTCTTTCTGCATAACAATGAGTGGCAAAACCATTTTGGGAAATAATGCAACGTCAAATAATGGTAAAATCGGCTGAACATCTGGAAGCGATATATCAGTGGCTTCGGATGGAGATAATTCATTATAAACATTTTGCTGATTGTTCGCGTTCAGTGTGTTTGTTGGTTGTTTTTTGTTTTTAGGCGTTTTGTTGGCCATTAACTATTCTATCCTCCTTAGAAAAAATTTTAATGACAGGCATTCCAGTCCAACTGGACATTCTGGCTGCCCTCTTGAATTTTTATCCAATATCCATAACCAGGCCCCACATATTTCATATTACTGGCAATCGCATTTTCAGGATTCATGGCACGAGGTTCTGTATCAAATCCCTGAACGATTAAAAGTTCATTACTGATTGAACAGAATGAATCATTGAGTAAGCTTGTAACCATCGTTTTTTCGGGATCATCTGGAAAAACGATTTCAGGGATTGCCCCTGTATATCGTACATTACTACCTGTATACCCCACAAGGTTCCACCCTGGATTAAGGGGAATGGCATGGTCTTGTTTAAGTGCTTCTCCGCCCATTTCAAGATAAATATATCCATTCTCATCAAAAGAAGCAGATTCCTTCACTTTAATCCAGTAACCATATCCTGGGGCGACATATTTCATGTTAGATGCAAATGGGCTCAGGGGATTGTATGTTTTTGGTTCAGTATCGAATCCATGAACAATGGAAAAGGAATTTGCAATACTCTCAAATACATCACCGATATCTGTCAGGGGAACGTAAACAAGCTCATTGTTCCAGGAAATGTCAGGCTGCGACCCCACATAAAAACATCTGTCTGTGGCAAAACTAATCAGATTCCATCCTTTGTGAAGTGCAATCTGCTGATATGCAACCCGTGTCGTTGTTGAACAATTGGCAATATTACCTGCCTCATCACGAAATTGCACATAAATAGTTTTAATACCTCTTTCTGGCGTTACAATCCATTGACGCGTTGTATTATAGGTTTCCCATATCCCTGAGGTGCCATAAGCAATGTTACTGATATACATCTGTCTTGCATCAGTTGCACCTAAAGTCAATGTAAGTGCATCATTAAAAATAACATCTGATGCATCAACCATTGCATTTTTTGGAGCAATGGTATCTATTCTGAATGGCCCCAATGTCGCTGTTGGCCCGATGTTGTCATCAATATCTTCAGCCGCAATATGAAAATAGTAGGCGGTATCATCAACATTGGAATAATTGGAACTGCTTGTGTCATAATAATTGCCAAAACTGATACCGGTGGTATTCAATTCTGTAAACGTATGTGTCGCATTGTTATCAAATGTATGATAATAACCATTGACCTGAGTATATCCAGAAGGGATTTGCCATGTTACATGAATTTGGGTATTTGTTGTGGGTTGATTGATTTGATGCGTAGATGAGCGAAGTTGTTCGACAATACCAATGCCTGAAACGTTTTGGACACTTAGAATAAAAAATAAGGTGGCTATGATCAACAATTGAAAGATCTTGTTTTCTATTTGCAATGGTTGTCTCCTTATTAATCAGGCAGAATACAGGCGATCAAAGTTTGTTAAAAAAATGTCGTTTTCTTGTGGTGTACCCACTGAAATGCGCAAGTAGTTTTTTAGAGAAGCATATTTGCTCATGTTACGAACCAGTATTCCTGCTGCAATTAAGTCTTGATGCATCTGATCTGCATTTTCGATTTTTACAAAAAGAAAGTTTGCATCAGAGGGTATCACGTGAATTCCTGAATACGCATTTAAAGCATCAAACAATCGTTGCCGCTCTGAAATGATTGTGCTGACCTGACTTTCAATTTCCGCTGCACCTTCTGAAAGAACAGTTTCTGCTATTATTTGTGTGGGATAGGTAATATTGAATGGCATTCGAGCCGAATCTATGGTTCGTGCAATATCAGATCGGGCGATTAAAATGCCCAAACGTATTCCAGCAAGTCCGATTTTGGAAAGCGTGCGCAATATGACAACATGATCGCTTTCAAGTGCCATATCAATACAATGGGGTTTTTGGGAAAATTCGATGTATGCTTCATCAATCACTGTAAAGATGCCCTGGTCAACAATCCATTGAATCTGATCAACAGAAAAGGAATTCCCTGTTGGATTGTTTGGACGTGCAAAAAAAGCAAGGCCAGTTTGTTTCAGTTGCTCTTTTGAAATCTGACTAAAATCCAATTCAAAATTTTTATTAAGGGGAACCTCAAGTTTTGGCCTGCCAACAATATCAGCAGATACCTGGTACATAGGAAAGGTTGGCGTTGGATACAAAACATATTGATCAAGTTTGGCGGCTATTATTGTCAATAGTTGAATTAATTCATCAGAGCCATTACCAAGAACAATCTGATTGGGTGAAATTTTCATGCGCCTTGCAATAATATCTTTCAGTCGTTTTGATGTGGGATCCGGGTAACGACCAAATGACGTATGGGCCAAATTATGAAGCACTTTCTCTGTTAATGGTGCAGGTAAATCAAAAGGATTTTCATTTGAGGACATTTTTATTTTACAAGGACTGGTCTCAGTCTGGTAAGGTTTTAGGAATGACAGACGTTTTAAACTCATTTATATCACCTATTTAAAAACACTCTTGAACAGATAAAAATTGTTCGTTTAACTGATTAAGGATTGCAGATGCCTGATCAATTTGATTATTCTTGCCGGCATTTTCCAATCTTAAAGATGTTTCGGACATTTCTTTTGCAGACATATTGGCAGTAACACCTTTTAAGGTATGGGCAATCGTTCTGATCTCTTCTGCATTTTTATTATCAACAGCATTTTTGATCTGTTCCAATAAATCTGCAACATGCGTTTTAAAAAAACGAACAGTGCTTTTGAATATTTCCTGATCATGTCCAATTCGGTCCATCAATTCTTCACGATCAAATCTGATATCTTCTTTTTTTTTGGTTGGTTTATTCATATAATACCCTATTTTTTTATATAAAAGTTCTTGTTGAATGGGCTTTTCAATAAAATCATCCATATCAGATGCACTAAAAAGCATCTGATCTTCTTTAAGCGCATGCGCTGATACTGCAATCACAGGAACACTAGGATTTATAATATCAGGTTCCTTAAATCGAATGCGCTGCGTTGTTTCCATGCCATCCATACCCGGTAATTGAATATCCATTATTATCAGATCAAATCGTTGCTGTTTCATTGCTCTAATGGCTTCATTTCCATCGCCTACAATTTGAAACGAAAAATGTTTCTTTTGAAGGATCCGCTCCATCAGTTTTTGGTTTGTGGGTTCATCTTCAACAACAAGGATTGTAAAATCTTTTTCAATTTTTTTTAGCACAACAGCCTTTTCTAACTGCTGAATAAGGGACTGAAGTGATTCATAGAGCGCGTTAATTTTTTCAATATTTTGTGCCTTACCTGCATTATCGAGTTGATCACAAATTTCCACGATGGGTTCAGAGGAAATATCGACAGAACCTTCCTTTATTGTAAATGCGATAAATGAAATCGTCTTATAGTCCTTTTGATTAATAGCCATTTTAAGCGTTTTGATCAATTCAGGAATATCATTTAAAAAATCTGAAATAATTTCCTGAAAAAGCTCTTCATCACCATCAAGGCGCTTAAGCATTGATTCTCTATCATAGATACTTGTAAGTTCTGAATCTTCATATGTTTGATTCTCAGGTTTCATATCCTCAGTAATTTTAGGGGCAGTTGAAGGCGTTGGTTGTTCTTTCCTTGTCTCAACAATCTCATTTTCATTATTAATTGGAAGTATGAGGTCATTTGCTGATTCCTGCTCTTGTCTCTTCATTGAACAAGATGGATTGCCATGTTTTTTAATACTATTTAAAATTTCATCAGGATGAATGGGCTTAATAATTGTACCATTCATTCCAACTTCCTTAAATTGTTTTTGAATTCCCGGAAGTGTATGCGCAGTCATTGCAATAATGGGTATGTCTGGATTCATGGTTTTACGCGTACCAGTACGAATATGGCGCGTTGCCTCAATTCCATCCATTACAGGCATCTGAACATCCATAAAAACAATATCATAAATTGCGCCATCAAGTGCTGTAATTGCTTCCTCGCCATTTGAAGCCACGTCTACCCGAAATCCAAGTTTTTCAATAATTTTTGTCGCAATCTGTTGATTTACAATGCTGTCTTCCACCAGAAGAATGCGCATACGACGTTTTTTATTTTCTTGAACAGAATACTTGGTGATAAGGGAATCCTTAGGCAGTGGTTGTTCATGAGAATCGCCAAGTAATTCAGCAAGAGCATCATGTAAGACAGAATGACGAACCGGTCGGGTCAGATAGCCGGATACGCCCATATCTATTAATCGAGCGGCGTCTCCTCTTTGGCCCATCGATGTTATTATTATTGTTTTTATATTTTTTAATTTTGGATTTGTCTTAATTTGCTGAATTAACGCACTTCCATCCATATCGGGCAATTCCATGTCGAGAATAACCGCATCAAAAACGTTCTGTGTTGTGTGCATTTTATGTATTGCATCTTCTCCTCGTTCAGCTTCATCAAAACTGCACGCCCATAATCGAAGCATTTCTCTAAGTACATGTCGATTGGTTTTACTTTTATCAACAATTAAGAAATGTTTTCCAGTCAATTCCGCACAATGCCCGGGATTTTCAGATTGAAGTGTTTGCTTATCAAAAGTGAGATGAAATGTAACAGTCGTACCTGTGTCATCATTTGATGAAATTTCAAAAGTACCATCCATCAGGTCGATCAATTTTCTGGAAATGGTCAGGCCCATTCCAATCCCGCCACGCTTGCGCGTAAGACTGCCATCCCCTTGAGTGAAAGGCGTCAGGATATTATCCAAATCATCTTTATTAATTCCAATTCCTGTGTCAGTAATTTCAAAACGAATGGCGACAAATTGATCAATTTCACGAACATATTTGACATCAATAGTAATCCATCCGGCTTCTGTAAATTTGATTGCATTATCTGTCAGATGCGTAAGAATTTGACGTAGTCGTGAGGGGTCTCCATGAAGAATGGGTGGAATGCGATGATCAATCATGCAGGAAAAATCAAGACCTTTTGAAAATGCGTGTGCAGTATAAATATCAACCACTTCCTCAATAGCAACTCTGAAATCAAAATCCATCATATTGAGATCTAGTTCTTCTTTTTCAAGTTTTGAAAAATCTAAAAGTTCATTAACAAAATAGTGAAGGCTTTTTGAGGAGGTTCTCACAGTTTCAGCATACTCAAGTTGTTCCGAGTTAAGATCTGTATCTAAAAGCAAATCGGTCATTCCGATGATTGCGTTCAATGGGGTACGAATTTCGTGGTTCATATTGGCAAAGAAATGGTCTTTTGCAATATCTGCATGTTGACTCATTTTTTTTAACTGAGTTACACGGCGTAAGGACAAATCAAGCTTTGTTTCCAATTCTTGAATAATCCTGTTTTTTTGCAAAAATAAACTGATCAAAAGCAGTAAATCATCAGGATTTATCTCAATTTTAGGCGTCCCTCCTTCCTGTTCCATTTCATTGAATGTCAGACCTATAGATGTTAAATCAGATTCATGCAATTGTTTTGTGAGTTTATCGCGTATGTCTTTTGAGAGATTGTACCCCTGTAATATCAGTCTTTTGTCCATAATCTTTATCCATGTTTTATTGAAGGAACGAACTGTTTATAAACGTGCTATGATGAATCATCCAACAATTTTCGGCACAATAAATGTACTTTCATCTCTTTCAGGCGCATTAGACAGAGCTGTTTCAGTAGAAACTGATGATACGACATTATCATCACGAAACGCATTGATCATTTGACTAGGATGGCTCATGGGTGAAACATTGTCAGTATCTACCTTATTAAGTATCTCCATATAGGATAAAATATCACCAAATTGATGTGTAAAAGTTTCAATTTCTTCGTTTGCCAAATTCAATCTTGAAAGCTCAGCAATGTGTTGAATATCTTTACTTGTAATCTGCATAAATACCTCTTATATCATGATTCTGGATATGCAATCTGATCTTTTGCTTTTGCAAAGTTATAATCATCCCGAACAAATGGGACAATAATAGAATTAATATCTTGTTTTTGCAAAATGTCTTTCATTTTTCTGGCCTTTTGAATGGATGAAAAGGTACCAACGCGAACACGATGCCATAGTCCTTTTTGAGGAATATTAATACTGGCTGTGTATGCAGGAAATCCCATACGCTTTAGTCGCTTGGCCATTTCTACTGCTGCATGTGCATTTTTTAGAGATGCGGTTTGTAAGGTAACGCAATCCGATAAATCTTTATCAGATTTTAATGTAAATTGTCCTTTGGTTCTTTTTTTGGTAGACCGCTTCGTAATCAATTGCTTTTGAGTTGAATTTTCTAAAGGATTTTGTCTTTTTTCTTGCGCAGGTATTAATTCGACATTCGTTTCTTTTAATGCTTCATAATCAATTTCCGCTATTTTGTCCTGACTGTTAATCATTCGCGCATATTCCTGTTGCTGATTAACATCCGATTCAATCCATTGAGAAATTTGGGACATGATCGGTTTTGTGTCAAACCGGATGGGGCATGTATTCCGACCCACACTCATTCCTAATAAAAACATCCAAACGCTTGTAAATGCAATACATAAGCAAAAAAACCGGTATGACACGGTTTTTTTCTTAGATGCACTTCCATAATTTTCATCAATCCAACTACTTATCCCTTCCATTTTTTTCTTTCCATTTTTTCATTAAAATTGCATGATTACACAATTTTCTGGTTTGATTTTTCAACCATTGACTTTGTTGAAAAGCGAAATGCTTTAGCTGATAATTTCAGGTTAATTGATATTTTCAACCTGATTTTTTATGATTTATGTACCAAATTCCTTAAATATCTTTTTTTTAGTAAAAGGTCAACAATTGTTTTTTATTAAAAAAATTTTTATTGCGCATTTCTGAGGAAACTTACACCTCGTTGTTGAGATGTCTCTTAAGATTTGCAATCTCTTTCTCTAGGCTAAGATATCTTGATTCCGCTTCATTTGCGCGAGACTTTTCTATTTCTAATAATCTTTTTGCATTTTTGGCTTCAGTTTTAGCATTTTTGGCTTCAATTTTAGCATTCTTAGCTTTAGTTTCAGCATTCTTAGCTTTAGTTTCAGCATTTTTGGCTTTAGTTTCAGCATTTTTGGCTTTAGTTTCAGCATTTTTGGCTTTAGTTTCAGCATTTTTGGCTTCAATTTTAGCATTCTTAGCTTCTAATTTTGCGGATTCAGCAGCTTTTGTTGCCAGTTCATTTTTTTTCTGATATTTTTTTCGCGCTTCCCGCTCTTTTTGATATTCAACCATCACATAATGAGAATAGACACTGTTGTTCGTCAAGCTTAACATGCTCGGTCGGTTGTACAGATCCTCTTCAATAAATTGAAAATTATTCAAAACTGTTGAATGAATCACACCACGACGATCCGGTTTTAGTGGTTGATAAGAACCTTTTGAATCTAAAGCATAAAAAGCTGTTTCATCGCCAAGTCGATCAAGAATATAGTATTCCTTTACACCAAACTTTTCATACTCGTGTTTTTTGACAATGGTATCTCTTTCAACTGCTGCTTTATCTGAGTCAGACAAAAATTCAAAACAGATATCAAAACAGCCATAATAGGTTTTGTCAAAAGGTGCCATTTGATTCGGATTATCTTTATGAATAAATGCGAGATCCGGTTTTCGAATACTTGTGTGGTTGTCAAAAGTTAATTTGAATCCTGTTTCAAGGCCCATCAGCATACCTTCAGAAAAGGTATCAAAGTATTCGGTTAACAATCTCCACAACCAGGTATATACTTCAAAGGAATCTCTATCTGGCATCGGTTTTTCCTCCAGTCTACCATTGTTCCATTCCAAAGAAACGTCAGGCATTTCATAATATTTTGACCAGTAGTCTTCTTCAGATACAATCATACCATCATAAATGCTTTTATCATTACTAGAAATTTCAGTCTGTGTGCTTACAGGCAACCAGACACGTTCTACATATTTTTTCTGATCAAAATAATTCTTTTGATTATAATGACCGGTGGGATCAAAAAAGAATGGATCCCTTATATTCTCATGGATTGGAACTGAAACTACAGTATTCATGACATCTCCTTATATAATTACTTCTCAAGCTTTTTATTGCGAATTTCTGAGTAAACTTACACTTTGTTGGTGAGAAGTCTCTTAAGACTAGCAATCTCTTTCTCTAGACTAAGATATCTTGATTCCGCTTCATTTGCGCGAGACTTTTCTATTTCTAATAATCTCTTTGCATTTTGGGCTTCAACTTTAGCATTCTTAGCTTCAGTTTTTGCATTTTTGGCTTCAGCTTTAGCATTCTTGGCTTCAGCTTTTGCATTCTTGGTTTCAATTTTAGCATTCTTAGCTTTAGTTTCAGCATTTTTGGCTTTAGTTTCAGCATTTTTGACTTTAGTTTCAGCATTTTTGGCTTTAGTTTCAGCATTTTTGGCTTTAGTTTCAGCATTTTTGGCTTCAATTTTAGCATTCTTAGCTTCTAATTTTGCGGATTCAGCAGCTTTTGTTGCCAGTTCATTTTTTTTCTGATATTTTTTTCGCGCTTCCCGCTCTTTTTGATATTCAACCATCACATAATGAGAATAGACACTGTTGTTCGTCAAGCTTAACATGCTCGG
>Ga0272440_1000313_pt1 | contig 40956 bp, 22 predicted proteins | sample SSMMMBAug17_FD_192440 | JGI IMG/M metagenome (GOLD analysis project Ga0272440, IMG submission 192440) | Marine sediment archaeal communities from Little Sippewissett salt marsh, Falmouth, MA, United States - SSM-MMB-Aug17 | ecosystem: Environmental > Aquatic > Marine > Wetlands > Sediment ...
TCTCTTTGATACACTGCTGGACTTCTTCTGAGGTAAAACCGCACAGCCCATGAAATCGAATATCCAGGTATCGATTTTTGGCAATATTGTATCCGCTGGTAATATCGCTCATGACAACCGGAGATACACCGGTAATAAACGTTTTATCAAAACCATCTCTATTTGTGCCTGATTTTAGTGCTTTGAATAAGGTTTTTAATGGACCATCTTTTTTGACAAAAAGGGTGTAAGGATCATCTTTATCTGTCTTTGAAATGGTTTTGTTTAACATCAGTTCATTGGCAAAATTGTCATATTCATCGATCAGTAAAAAAATGGATGTTTCATTGTTTTTTATTGCTCCCAAAAGTGAAGCAATTGTTGAGATCGCATTATTGGGATGAATCACGATTTCATCTGAAATATAGTCTTTGTAATATTTGCTGAATACTCTGATTTGCTCATTGACATAATCCATCAAAAACTGCTGAAGCTCCTTTGTGTCGCCATAGGCCCCAATGCATGAAAAATCGAGCTTTAAAATAAAATATTGATTATGTAATGGCGTTGGGTGTTTACCAATTTGCAGATGCCCGAAGAGTTTTTCAAACAGATCCTTTTTTGCAATATCATAATAATTTTCCAGCATGGAAATAATAAGACTTTTACCAAATCGTCGAGGACGCAGAAATAAGATGGATTGCCCTGTGTTTTCAATCAGGGGGATTAAATGGGTTCGGTCAAAATACAGGTAATTGTTCAATATAATTTTTGAAAAATCACTGATACCATATGGAAATAACATTTGCATCCTCCTTTTCTAAATGCGTTTTTCACAAATAAGTATACACAAATCATTTACAGTTGCAAAGTTCAAAATGTCAGCAACAGTATTTCCATGTTTAAATTTACATCCCCCAAACCATAATCGTTTTACCATCATGCGCGAACACTTTATGAAAAATTTTTTCTTCCCATGAAATTGAATTTCGTCGATCAAAAATCACCAGATGGCCTTCGGTTGCGCCACATTTGTCCATGTATTCTGCGGTTTGAATCAGTCCTTTTTGAATGATTTCATCTGTATCCTGGTATCTGATTTTTAATTCAATGACAATTTCCTGTTTGCTGTCCTGATAATACCATGTAATCAGCAGATCAGTTCGTTTTCTGCCAAGTCCATACTCACGAAAAATATAACCACCGCTATTCACAATTCTTTGTAAAAAGGCTTGAAGTAATAATTGAACGCTTGCTTCCTGGTATTGAAAGTCTGCGCTCCATTGATCAAAATGTTTTCGGAAAAATTCCTGAAAGGCCAGCATGAGCTTATTTATATCTAAAGTGCCATCAGCATTGACATACCAGGATGAATCATGCGTAATGGTGACTTGTGTTGAAAAGGTCAACGCGCGGGGGATGACTTCTTTATATAATTGATTGGCAATGCGAATGGATTTATCGATTTTGATCAGTCCCAAGTCCCTGACATACAAGATGTCATCTTCAGTTACGTCTTTTGGATCGTCTTTATTGGTCATAATGGGCTCAATTACTCTCCTAACACGTTTTTCCTGTAATTTATCCAATAATTGGTCAATGTGGGTGTCGCGACGTAGGATGAGATTTTCTACAGCCTGTTGCATATGGTTTTTGGTTATTGTTAAACTTCGATCACGTTTTTCCTTCATTTTGAAACACGATTCATATCCTAAAGCATTAACAATCCAGGGTTGACCTTCTGAGTATTTCCATGCAATGTCCAATGCGTGATCAGTAAATGTTTGGCCTGTTTCAACAGTATGGGAATAATATAATTGAATCATTTCTTCTTTGGTAAATGAGCCTAATTGTAATGATTCAGCTTTTATATTAAAAGCACTCCCCCCAGTAATAATTGATTTTTCACTTGATGAATGAATTCGATAATCGCGAACATCACGTATGCCACATAAAATAATGCTCTGAGGAAAACTAAGAGGTCTTCGATTATAGCCCGCTCTAAGTTGTCTGAGTACAGAAATCAATGAATCTCCCACAAGGGAATCAATTTCATCGATAAATAGAACAGTTGGACGTTCGCTGGCTTCAGTCCATTGTGTTAATATCTCACTAAATGCATTGTTGCCTGTTTTTTCAAGAATTTGTGGCCAAATATCATTGATATGGGTGTTTTTCAGATAAAAACGCGCGCATGTAGCAAATTCACTGAGAATAACCCGCATTGCTCCACTCATATTTTCCCGCTCAGCCTGCGCAGCTTCAATGTTAATGTACAAGGCATCATACTTTTCTTCTTGATTTAAGTAATTCATCAATTCAAGCAGACATGATGTTTTACCCGTTTGTCTGGGGGCATGGAGAATGAAATATTTTTTTTGGTGGATCAGTGATAGCACTTCTTGAAAATCTATACGATCCAATGGTGATAAACAATAATGATCCGAGGGATTAACAGGGCCGGCTGTATTAAAAAATTTCATAATAATATCCTCATTTGGGTTGCGCTTTATAAAAAGTTAAATTCTAAATAAGATTATACCACCCACCTGCGCATTTTCCAATACTTATGTTTATTCAAGGCCATTAAGATTGTTGAATGCGAAAAATAGTTTTAAGGAAGAACCAAATACAATAAGAACAAATATAATTAATGTACCAGGCAAATTAATACACAGTGGAAGGGCCAGGACTTTGAAATTGCCGGAAAATTATATTTTCAAAGAACAGATCGAAAAGATACTTGAATCAATAAATCAAATAAATTTAGATTCATAAGCTATAAATATTCGAGTTGAAAACAAAAACATCTAAAATATCAGTAGGTTAAAAAAATCAAAATTGATTTTAGGGTCTGTAGTTATGCACAAAAAATACTACATTAAATCTAGCCACTTTATATCTATTTGATATTAATAAAAAATAATTTCAATCAATGGCTCACCTTCATGATTGCAGCATCATCATAGCCATGTGTATCGCCTTTTGGACAAAGAAATCAAAAGGTTTAATGCCGAAAAAATCTACAGGATATTGTGAACATTTATTTCTCCAGAACTGAAATTTGTATGAAAAGAAAACAACCTCATGTATTATTTACAAATATTCTTTAATTGTTTAATTCCATTACAATTCCCCATTTCACATGATCTTTTTAAATTATAACAGGCTTTATTCAATTCTTGCGTCTTAAAATATGTCATTCCCAAATTATGATATGCTTCTGGATAGTCTGGATTGATAGTTAAGGCTTTTTCAAGGTCTTTAATTGCATTTTCATGCTCATCAACAAATAAATATGATACACCTCTATTATTATATGCGGATGCATCATCATCCTTCAATTCAATTGCCTTTGAGCAATCTTCTATCGCCCTTTCATATTCTCCAAGACCGCTATAACTGGCGCCGCGACTGGAATATGCACCAGGTAAATTAGGATTGTGATCTATTGCAGTGTTTAAATCTTCAATGGCTTGATCATAATTTTTTAACTCGAAATATGACTGTGCTCTTCTATAATAGGAAGCTGTATCATTAGAATTTCCTTCAATTACTTTGCTATAGTCTTCTATGGCCGACTCATATTGTTCGGATTCTCTATAAGCATTACCTCTATTAAAGTATGCTTGATTATTGCTTGAATCAATAAGAATTGATTGATTATAGTCATTTATCGCTTTATCATATTGTTCTGATTTGCTGTATGCAATTGCCCTGTTATAATATGCTTCTGAATCATTTGGATTTAATTCAAGAGATCTTGTATAGCTTCGAATTGCCTTGTCGTATTGATCAGTACTGCTATACAAACTTCCACGTTTACTATGAGCTTCAGAAAGATTCGGATTTAACTCAACGGCTTTATTGGCATCCTCAAGTGCCAGGTCAAACTGACCCGTCTTTTCATATGCATCAGCTCTATGAAAATAGGCCAGGGCAAGATTTGGATTCTGAGTGATTGCTTCATTATAGTCTGAAATTGCCTGATCAAAATCTCCCATTTGTTTGAATGCATTCCCACGATTATAGTAGCTTTCTACAGAGTTAGGAGAAATAATAATTGCTTGATTATAGTCTTCAATGGCTTCTTCATATCGGCCAAGTTCTGTATATGCGGCACCTCTATTCAAATAAGGTGATGATTTCGTATTTGGAGATAGTAATATTGCATATGAGCTGTCTTCAATTGCCTTCTCATACAAACCGACACTTCCATAAGCTGCTGATCGGCTAACATATGCATCAACATAATTTGGGTCCATTTCAATCGTTCGATCTAAATCTTCAATGGCTCTATGGTATTGCTTTAATTCATTATATGCTTGACCCCGATTATAGTAAACATCGGCGTATGACTGATTTTCAGAAACATGTTTGGGTGCTGTTGAAAGAAACGTATTATAATCATTAACAGCCTGTTCATAATTTCCAAGGGCTTTATATGCATTACCTCTTTGAAAATAGGCGTGTTGATGTGAATTTGGATTTAAACAGATAACTTTGTTATAGTCATTTATTGCGTTTTCAAATTGTCCAGACTTCGCATATGAATCAGCTCTTTTGAAATATAAATGAGAATTGTCTGGATTTTCTTCTATCGCTTTATTATAAACATTTATTGCACGCTTATAGTTCCCATCTAACATAAATTTGTCGCCAGTTAGAATAACTTGATCAATCATCTCATTTTTGCTTACCTGTGAGAAGTCTCTTTCTTTGGTTGTGATTCGATGTTTTGATTTTTCTTCTAAATGATAAGGATTTAATTTGCTATGTGTCGTTGATTTATCAGCTGGATCAACACCCTCGAGCTCTGATAAGTTCATTTTGTTGTGATCAGAACCTTGTTCAATTTCTAATTGAACAACGTTATCTTTTATATTGTCTTTAGTTGTATGATGAAAAAAATCATCCTGAAATAAATCTATATCTTTTGAATCATGCTTGTCCTTATAAAAAAAACACGTATAGACAAATATGAATGCAATGATGATGAATAAATAGCTTTTTGCAGTAAATTTCATGTAGTAGTTACTTCCTATTCATAAAATAAAAACGAGTCTTTAACACGACCAACTGTTGGATTGCCATTACAATCAAAGAAGATCTTCTGGGCTTCTGTCACAAATCCAACGCTTTTGGGAAAATTACTATACAAGAACCAGAGTTCATTATTTACCAAAAGAATTGTTCTCAGAAACATATCTCAATCCAAAAATAATAGCCCGCAAGTCAGCATCCTCAGTATCCATGCCAGTTAATGTATGCAAGCCTATTAACGCATCAGTTAAATCAATATTTCCATCTCCATCAATATCCGGACTCAGATCTGTCTCACCAATCAACATGACAACACGTCCAACATTAGATAAAAGATAACCATCGCTCACAAGATATTCAAATTGATCAACCCCCCTTTCAAATCCCTGATAAACAAACATTTTATCAATAATTTGAATGGTGCCATTTTCAGGCCATTGAATCAATTGAATATTATGGCCATCCTGATAATCCGGATCAAATATTGGAAACGTTTTGGACAGGGGTTGATTTAAAGGACAATTTAAAACCAAATTTTTAACGAAAGGAGCATCATTCACTGGATAAATTGTAAAGGTCACTGTTGATGGCATCGACTCTTTGCGCCCATCGCTCACTTTGAAAGTTAAGGTGTCAGATCCATTTTCATTAATATTGGGTGTATAAATATATGTGCCATCAGCAGCAAAAAGCACAACCTGGCCTTTGTATGGTAAGCGGATGATTTCGTAAGTCAAGGCATCATTGTCCGGGTCATTGGCAGGCAAGGTTGCAGATACAGCATGATCTTCCATTGTGGTGACTGTTGTATTTTGGCTGAGCGGTGCATCGTTTATATTGACAATTTCGATGTCTATGGTTGCAGGTTCTGAATATAGTTTGCCATCAAAAACTGAAAACTGAAAGGCATCCATGCCGCTGACATCTGTAAATGGTGTGTAAACATAAGCCCCACTTAAGGCATTGATTATTTTTATACTACCCATGGAAGGTTCATTTTCCAGGATAAACCATATGGGGTCAGCATCTAAATCCATTCCTTGCAATAGATCTTTTATTGGCTGATCTTCATTGATAATCAATGTATCACTATATGCGATGGGTTGGTCATTAATGGCTTGGATCGTTATGTCCAACAATCCAAAATTAGAGACTTCATCATGGGCATCTGTCACTTGAAATGTGACCTGATCATTGCCAAAATAATTGGAATTTGGAAAATACATAAATTCTCCGGTGGTGTTATTAATTATACTGAAAAGACCATTTTGTGGAGAATCAATCATTTTGAACGTCAGTTGATCGCCATCAATATCGGTAGCACTTAATTGTCCCATAAGGCGTTGATCTTCAGATGTGGTCAAATTTGTATTGTTTGCAATGGGCGGATCATTGACAGAGTTGATGACAAGTGTAATCTGGGAAGGCATGGCATTGACGATACCATCACTGACTCTGAAAACCAGAGTATCGATTCCATGAAGGTTGCTGTCTGGCGTATATGTAAACGCCCCATTTTGACGATTGATTATTTTTGCGGTGCCCAATTGACCATTTGATAATATTTGATAGGTTAAGGTATCCTGATCGATATCCATGCCAACCAGGAATGACTCAAGCACAGTGTCTTCGTTCAATACATATGTTTTTGACTGTGAAACAGGGGCGTCATTGACAGGCAGGATGCTCAGGCTCAGACATGTCAGGTCAGAGTCAATCATGCCATCATTGGCAATGACACAGAATAAGTCGGTTCCTTCAAAGTTGGCTTCAGGAGAATAGTTAAATTCTCCATTTTCCAGAAATAACAAATGGCCATGTTGAGGAAAGGTTATCACGACATATGTTAATGGGTTGTTTTCCGGGTCGCTTCCATGCAGTTTAGCTGAAACAGTCCCATCTTCCAATCCTTGATACAACGTCTCCTTGATCACAGGCTGATCGTTGACTTCCTTGACAGTGACTGTAACCCATGCTTTTTCTGAAAACGCCAATCCATCTGTTGCAACAAATGAAAAACGATCACTCCCCCAATAGTTTGCATTTGGAGTATAGGTTGCCCAACCAGATGATAATACTGTCAAACTGGCTGCTTCAGGGAAATCAATAATTTGAAAAGACAATCTATCTTGATCAATATCCCAGGCAGATAACTGCCATTGTTTGATGTCATCTTCTTTTATTGACATCTGATCTGCATATGCGATAGGAGCATCATTCACAGGTAATACAGTAATATCGATTCTTTCCATATTTGAAAAGGCAGTGCCATCAAAGCCCCTGAACAAAATAGTATCAGTCCCATTGAAATTTACAGATGGCGTATAAAAATACGTGCCATCCGCCATCAGAAAAAAACTCCCTGTGCCTTGTTGGGAGATCTTTTCATAGGTCAGGGGGTCATTTTCAATATCCATGCCCACAACCTGATTTCTTCCGGATGTGTCTTCATCAATGATCAAAACAGAAGGATAGACTGTTGGGGGATCATTCACAGGCGTGATGGCCATTGTCACTGTGGCAGTCATTGAATCAATTATTCCATCAAATACTTTGTAAGTGAATGTATCCTGACAACATGCATTTGTATCAGGTTGATAATAAAACGCCCCCGAACGATTGTCTGTGATAAAAATCTGACCCTTTTGCGGAGGCGTTATTATTCGATAACTCAACCTGTCGCCATCCGGATCCATTCCCAAAAGATTGCCATTCATCATACGATCTTCCATGACATGAAACGTTAAGTCGTTGACCAGTGGCATATCGTTGATTCCTGTAATATTTATATTGATGGTACCAATATTGGAAACGAATTGGCCATCAGTGGCCTGATATTGGATCTGATCAACTCCGAATGCATTATGATTCGGCGTATATATAAATGAATGACCAGACAGGTTTGTCAAATAACCCAAATGCCCCTGGGCAATAATTGTATAATGAAGCGGGTCAGCATCAACATCAATTGCTTGAAAATCGGCTTTTCTCACTTGATCTTCCATGAGATCCAGCTGAAAATCATTGGCAATGGGTGCATCGTTCACTCCCTGGATATCTATATTGATTCTATTTTGTGAAAAATTATTGTCATCATTGACAGTAATGGTCAGGCAAACCGGACCATTGGCATCTGCATTGGGCTTGACATGCAGGCTGCGCATCACTTTATCTCCACGAATATACAAAAAATTCGTATCATTGGGAATAATTGATGAATCACTGGATTGAACATGGACAAATAGTTCATTCAAATTTGTATCCAGATCATTAATTTCAACAGAAAACCAGGCAATTGTGTCTTCGATCATATCAAATGGCGGTGTCACTTTAATTGTTGGCGGATCATCAACTGGCGTAATTGTCAAGTCAATGTCTGATCTGCCACAATCTGTTAATGCATCTGGATCTTTTGCAAGGATCGTGATGACTGTCGTTCCATAGATATTGGCTGATGGTTTCAAATGAAGATGGGGTTTGCCTAAAATGTATTGAATATCAGCCCATTCAAACATACTGGATTCATTCGCAACTGCGGTCAGAATAATCTGTTCTGTGGCTGTTTCGGCATCAGTAACAGTGAGCGGAATGAATTTATCAGAACAGTCTTCCTGAAGATACAGGTGTTCAATGGGGGTAATTTTCGGTAAATCATTGACTGCAAGAACAGTCAACGTAAATGCCTGCACCTGTTTTGCCAAACCATCAGAAAGGGTCATTGTTATTGTTGATACACCCGATTGATTGGTTGATGGAATAATCTGTAAAATCCGGTTATTTCCTGAACCTGTTATCGAAAAAGCGTTGTTATCAGGAAAAAGAGAGGTGTTGCTTGCAGTGACCTCCAAGCTGAGCTGAGATACTGGATGATCCACATCTTCAATGTGTAAATCAAGTGTCAGGGGTTGATCTTCAAGTATTTCTTGGTCTACGACTTGAGTCATTGTTGGCAGGTCATTTTCTGCCAAAATTTGAATCATAAAGGTTTCAGTTTGGCTCGAATGATGACCATCACCATTATCTTTGAGATATACTTGGCACAGGGCAATGCCATTGGCATTGGGATATGGAACAAAGAACAGATCACCTTGAGCTGAAACTGTGGGTAATTGTGAAAACAATTCAGGATGATCTGCATTTACGATAAATAAGATCTCTTGATTGCTTTCATTGGCTGCCCCTGGATGAACAAATTTTGCCCATCGGGTATATTTACAATTATTGCTGTCTTCAATGATAATGATATCTTGTCCTTTTGTAAATGAAGGTGGATCATTGACTGGCGAAATATTTATCTGAAATCTTTTGGGCGTAGAAGCATTGTTTTCAATGCCATCATCAAAAAGCGTGAGCTTTAGTGTTGCATTACCAAAGGCATTTTCGGCAAGGGTATAATGCAAATCCCCTTGTGCTGTGACAATGGGTGGGGTTGTAAAATATTCAGGATGTGTATTATCTGTTACCTGAAAATGAAGTTTTTGTTTGTTTTCATTCAAAGGTCCTGGGCTAATTTGTGTGGCCCATTTAATAAGCTTTTGCGGTGGGGCATCCTCCCAAATGTTTAGATCCATCCCAATCACAAAATCCGGAGGATAATTGTATGGCATGACCGTCAGAGTGAATGCCTCATATACAGTGGATAACCCATCAAACACCGATAGATAAATTTGCGCGTCACCCGAATAATGAGGCATGGGTGTTATTTGTAAGACACGAGCAAAACCATTCCCTGAAATGATCAAATTTTGATCCGGAATCAGTATCTGATTATCTGATGATGCCTCAGTGATCAAATTCTCAGCCGGGCTTTCTGGATCGGCAATGGTAAACAAGAGGGTTATTGATTTATTTTCCAAAACTGTTTGTGACTCAATGGGTAAAATTTCAGGTAAATCGTTCACTGAACGAACCCAAAAAACAAAGGTTTCGGTTTGAATGGCATTGGGCAAGCCACTGCCATCATTGACAGACAATGTCACATTTGCTTTCCCAAATGCATTCTTCGTGGGTGTCAACGTCATGGCGTGATCATGAAGCGCAATATTTTCTGGTAATATCAAATCAAGATTGCTTGAATGAACAGACAGTTGAAGTGCTGTTATAGGGCTTTCTTCATCAGAAAGTGACAGAGGAATTGTGCAGGATGTGTCTTCGTCAATGATTATATCTGGAATGGGCTGAATCACAGGAGTATCATTCATTTCACGCACATCGACTTGAAAAGATGCCACTGTGGTCGTCAGGCCATCAGATACCTGCACACTGATTAAGCAAACGCCGGATGTATTCTTCAATGGCATGAGGGATAAATCCCAGTGATCTAAGGCGTAATTCATGTCCAACGTATGGGTAGGAATGATGGTTTCATCTGATGACACAGCCATGACTGACAGGCTATTGCTGTCTACATCCAATGTTGTAAACGAAAGGATTTCCAGCTCTGTATCTTCACGTAACCAAAAATCATCAATATTGGAAATAATCGGCGGATCGTTCACAGGAGTGACTGTTAAAATAAAATCGTCTTCAATGGTGTGATGGCGATCACTGACAAATAGTCGAATTTCAGTCTCTCCAAAAGCATCTTGATCAGGCGAAATGATGAGAGTTCTTTGTTGGCCGATTCCCTGAATTTCAATGTTTGTATCCTTTACCAGATCGGTATTGCTTGAGGTTCCTGTAATAAAAATAGATTCGCTGGCAACCCCACCTACTGTTATTGTAAGATAAAGCGGGATATCCTCACTGGTCTGCTGAGCTAATACATTGGCAATCATGGGAAAATCGCCGGCATTTCGTATAAAAACATTAAACTGTTGGGTTCGTGTGAGATAACTATCGCTCACAGACAATTCAATTTGTGCAATTCCAAACAGATTGGATGGACTATTCACTGTCAATGTATAAAATTGATTGGATCCGGAGAGTATCATCAAATTTTCAGGAATGAGTTCAGGTGAACAGGTTTTGGCTTGAACCCATAATTGACTGGCTGTTGATTCTGCATCAGCAATTGTAAATGGAATATCAATGCTTGTTTCAAGAAGCGTTTGATCTTCAATTTCTGATATGGTGGGCATATCGTTCACACTGTGAACAGCGATTTCAACCACTCGTGTAATGGCGGCATAACCATCAGAAATCGTCAATTGTAGCTGGCCAGTGCCATGCATATTTTCAATGGGTTTGGCCTCCATGCGATACCATGCTCCTTGTGCATGAATGACGATGTCGTTATTATCAAAAAGGTTCGGTGATAACGATTGCACATGCACCGAAATTTCATCCTGATCAAAATCTGTCACAGAAAAAATGTGAGATACCGAGACATCTTCATCAGTCGAACTGTTTTTAAGACCGGACACATTAGGCAAATCATTGATGGGGGACACATTAACCCAAATGGTGTCTGTTAACTGACTCATACCATCTGATACAGTCAGGCTGATAATGCTTTCACCATAGGCATTGGTTTGTGGTGTTAGAAATAACACCATGGTATTGGGTGTTACCGGATGCGGACTGACGACCAAATTGTTTTGGCCAAATAAAAGTGAGTTTTGTGAATGTGGGATAAACTGAAGGTCTGAAATGTTTGTATCTTCATCTTGAACGTGAAAGGCGACCTGAGCTGTGTTGTCGTCTTCAGCCATATAAAGTTCTTGAATGGGAAAATGCCATTGCGGCGGTAAATTCGTTTTTTGAATGAGCTCCAATGTTACTGGTGAAATAGACTGGTCATCTGCCTGAATCGTAATATGACCTGTTCGTTGGTACCCCACGTTTCGATCATATGTGATCATCAGTTTTTGTGTTTGGGTTGCTGTGCTCGGATCATTGAGATAAATCCAATCACAATCAGTCTGTGCATTCCAGGTCAATGGTTTGGATTCATTTTCGACAATGACCTTCATTGAAAAGCTGCCGGCAAGTGCTGAGACAATTTGATGTGCTGGTGAAACTGTCAGAGGTTTTAACAGTGTACTTTGATTTTCAATAATGGTCATGTATTGATCAGACCTGATCTGCTCTAGTTTGCTGACATTGCCACTCGGCCAGTGAACCAAAATCTGATCAATCAGGGGTTGATCTCCAAGACCAAAGAGCATGGTTTGACTATCCATACTGCTGTGACCGGTTTGTGCTGAAATCTGTCTCGTTTGTTGAAGATTTTTTCCATAGATCAAGGCATTCACTGTGATCTGCGCGCCAATCGCTGAACGATTGGATTTAGTACCAATACAACGAATGCCAATCCAATGAACATCAGTGGATTGATTTTCCAATAAAATATGACTGTTATCAGATCTAACAACAAGTAAATCCATATCCCCATCATTATCATAATCAGCCACAGCACTGGATTGTCCATTACCAACAGCCACATCTCCGGAGTTGATTCGGGTAAATTGATGACTGCCATTGTTTTCATAAAAAAGATTGTGAAGATCCATGCGTGGTACAAATAAATCAAGATCTCCATCACGATCAAAGTCGGCCCAGGATGCATGTGTTGTCAATCCGCTATCTGTGCAAGGTGGGATATGTTTTATTTGATGAAAACTCCCCTGCCCATCATTATGCAACAGCACATTATGTTTTTGTTGGTGGGTTAAGTACAAATCCATATAGGTGTCATTGTCAAAATCAGCCCAAATGGCTGTTTCGAAAGAATTCAGACCTGAATCCAAATGAAAGATCGATGCATCCATGCGGTAAAATGACAGCGGGCTTATGTTTAAAAACAGGGCCATATCTTCAGGAATGATAACATCCATATACCCATTTTGACGATAGTCTCCCCAGGCGAGAGCCTTTCCATGTATAGAGACAATTTGAGATGTTAAATTTTTTTCAAAATGTCCATTTCCCTGATTCATGTAGAGGGCATTTGGATCTATGCCTGTTTGCGTAACATATAAGTCTAAATGACCATCATTGTTGATATCAACCCAGGAGGCGCCATAAGAAATCCCGAAATCAGTGACAACAATATCATCCAAAATTGAAAAAAACGACCCATCCCCATTATTGACATACAATGCATTCTTCTCATTGGGATGAACAACAAAAACATCGATATCGTTATCATTGTCAAAATCGCCCCATGTTGCCGCTGTGGAATCTTGAACTGTATTGATCAAAATATGATCCGTCAGCCTTGTAAATGTGCGGTCTTTGTTGTTTCGATATAGGCTGTTCCTGGCATGTCGATTAATCACAAAAATATCCAACCAACCATCATGGTTGAAATCCACCCAGTTACATCCCCATGCAGATTCCAATGAGGTGGTCAGATCACCCGCAGAAACACGTTTGAATAAATCGATAAATTCATTTCCCGCCTGAGTGATACAAACCTTTTGCCGGATAATGTCTGTATTAAAGGATGATATTTCGATACAGGATATTCGAGGCTCAGCAGCGTTTTCTGCAATCATAAACTCAAACCAGCCATTCTCCACACCAGATAAATCAGACAATGGCACAATCCAGTCATTCAGCAGAGTGATTTGCCATTCCAGAATGCCACTCCCAATGTTTGTAATGGATATTTTTGCATTGCCGCCTTTGGCAGGCACGGAAATTGTTTGAGGATCAACACCAATTTCAGGCACCGGTTGTCCAATGATTTTAAAAACGCCTGGAGTGTCATATACCTCTGGATTGTCAACATTTTCGATTCTTAGCATGGCATTGTTTGTTTGAGGTCCGAATACTGTCCAGTTAAATTGTCCGGTGTTGGGATGATTACTTGCAATTTGATAAAAGCTGTCCGGTTTTCCGCCTGAACGCGACACATAAATATTGACTGTCTCAACAGATTCACATGATTGCCATTGAATGTGCATCACGTCATCAATTAGCCATTGACTACCTGGTAATGGCATGCCCACAGAAAAACATTGGATATGTTCGTGAAAACCGGCGCGAACTGGACGAACTTGATATTCATAAACAAAATTTCGAATATAAGATGCACCATAGTAAAAGAAAATAGCCCAGGCACTTTTTTGGTCAGGCGTTTGGTCCTGAGTCCAAAACCAGTCAGATGACTGATTGAAATGGTCTGAAACAATGGCAGGATTATATCGATCAAATCGAACCAGTGTGTTTAATTCCTTGCGTGTTGGAAATCGCCAATCTGTATGGTTTGCCAGTGTTAAATCTTGACAGGCACTATCAGATAATTGATATGGATTTTTTGGCAGTGCATTTTGGGCCCACATGTATCCGGTACAGGTGTCGGTAATGGTGTTATCCTGATTGTCCACAAAACGATCTGGCTTTAATAAACAATCATTTGCTTTACCACGCACAGCACGAATATAACAAGAATGAGCTTTTGAAACGTAATCATCGGAACCATCAGAAAAGTCCACGATCCAGGCATTACCCGAATATTGCGCATGGGTTGTTGAAGACCAGTAACAACCAGATTGCGTATTGGGAAAAAATTGCGTCGCAATATGCGGGTTGATTTTTTCAATATTTACAAGGGTTAATAATTCAGAAACGTCAGGCATGCGCCAATTGGATCGACCACCAAAGTTTTTTCGATTGAGCCAGTCAATATAGTACTCGGTATCACCAGCAGGCGATGTTGATCCTTCAAAACCGCCATTTGTTGAATTATCAGAACTATACCATGTAAACATGCGATCTTTTCCTTGAATCCCTGAATCCAAAGGTTTAATTTCCCAGATCAGATCAGTTGTCAGGTCGTGAATCATTGTAAATTCTGTTGCAGTATCTGCCAGTTGGTTTCCCAGATCATCCAGTTTTTGAAATCGTTTGAATATGGCGATTTCGTCGAGGGATTTGACAATAACTGTAAACACTGAGTTTACCGAAAATTTAGGATTACTTGCCTTGAGGGTAATTGTTGCAGAGCCACTTTGATCTATATTGGGCGTAATGCGCAGGTGTCGGCCATTATCATTTTTTATAATGTCAATGTTTTCAATTGGAATGAGTTGAGGGTGGCTAGTGGTGACTGTCAAATGGATAAATTCTTCGCCATAAACATGGTCTGTTACTGTAAATGGCACAGGTTCACTGGCTGAATTTTCTTGAATAATCACTGTTGGAATGTCTGAAATGGTTGGTTGAACAGTTAGTGGTAGAATCGCAAGAAGAAAGGATTCATGTACTGCATGACTGCCATCATTCACAGTAATTGTAATTTGGCTTTCTCCCCAGGCATTGGGGTGAGGCGTCAATGTGATATACCAGTACCAATCATCAACTGTGAACACCATACCCGCATCATCGACCAGATCGGTATTGCTTGACTCAACAGACACCTGGTAACTATCATTTTCAATATCATCCACAGTAAAATAGATCGCTGATGTTGATGCATTTTCATAAATGACCTGATCCGGGATTGATGAAATCACCGGCGGATCATTTACCGGTCGAACCAGTAATTGAAAATGACAGGTGTCAGTATATTGACCATCGGTGACAGTGACAATCAAATCTGTTGATCCATGAAAATTTTCTGGCGGGATGACAATTAATTGCTGATGATCAATCTGTGAGGAAAATAATGTATTTGAGACTTGGGTCGTCAATGTTAATGGATCATTGTCCCCATCATTGACAGTCAGGGGGTAAATGAGTTGAGTATCTTCATCAATCACTTGATCCTCAATGTAATTCAATTCTGGTGCATATGTGCAGGAGGAATCATCAATTTCAGCCTGGGGATCAAAATTTTGTGCCTTTGGGTCGATACACCCTTTTTTTCTGGGATCTTTCAGATGGAAAATCTGTGGAGAATTGATTGTACCAACATTCATTGCCTGTGAAAAAGAAATGGTTTCGTGAACCATGTGAATGGTCTCGCTGGCAGCATCATAAAATTGGAAGGTCAGCGTTTCGCCCGGGCTTTCTGAATCATTGCTCCAGACCTGTAAAAAAAAACGTGTGCCTGAAGGTGGATGAACGGCGACCGCAACCCCTCTGCATTCATTATTAACAAAAGCAGCAAGCGCATCACCTGCTCCTGATATGTCCTGATCATTGAAATCGTTAACAATTGCAGTAATGGTGCCCCAATACCGATAATCTGATGGGTTTACTGAAAAAGGAGTATCACAAAATGCTGTTTGAATCGTGAGCAGGACCCAAACAAAAGGACTTATTATTCGTATTGTTTTCATGGTAAATAATCACTTTATTTCGCCCCTGACGTTTAGCAACATAAAGGGCTTGATCAGCAACGCGGATCAAATCTTCTTCAGCACATTTCTGCGCTGATGGTTTAATCCAGGTCCCTCCCAGGCTGATTGTAACAGGGACCGGCCCCTGTTTTGAGTTGTAAGGTTGCTTACAAACAGTTTGTCGAAGTCTTTCTGCCACACAATGAACTTCTGCCTCTGCACATTGTGGCAAAACAATAATAAACTCTTCACCACCATAGCGGCCAAGAGTATCGTAGCGCCGGGTGCATTGCCTCATTTGTTCTGCCAATTTTACCAGGATTTCATCCCCCACAAGATGGCCATATGTATCATTGATGCTTTTAAAATGATCAATATCAATCATAATGAGACTAATTGAGGACTGATCGCGTCTGGATCGGGATAATTCTCGGGACATCATATTCATTAAGGCAGATCTGTTGTAAAGTTGCGTGAGGGAATCATGGGTTGCCTGAATACGAAGTTCTTCTCGTGCTGTGATTAACTCTTTTTGAAGATTTGTAATACGTTTGCCAGCTCTAAGTCGAACTTTTAAAATGTGCGGATCAAAAGGTTTGGAGATAAAATCATCTGCACCAGCGTCCATGGCTTCAATGAGATCTTGTTTTCCTTTTTTGGCAGTTAATAAAATGATATATATATAGGGTTCTTTGATTTGTTGACGAATTTTCCTGCATAGCTCAATGCCATTCATATTTGGCATTATCCAATCAAGAAGAATAATTCTGGGTTTGTCTTCTTTTTGAAGTATATTCCAGGCTTCGTAACCATCTTTGGCAGAGACTATTTCATAGCCCCACTGCGTAAGGCGACCTTGAAGTATCATTCGTGTCATTTCCGAATCGTCTACGAGTAATAATTTCACCGGATGTATATTCCTTACTTTTTGATTAACATCAATGTTGAATCGCGACCTTGACTTTCTTTTCCTGTATTGACATCAACAGATACATACATTGTATCTTCAGGAATTTCAAAGTTTTTTTTGCCAAATATATTCTGACCTGCTTTCATGATATCAATCCAAATGGGTAAGGCGGTTCGCCCGCCTGTTTCTCGCTTGCCGATAACCCTGTTGTTATCCGTACCAACCCATACACCGATGCAAATATCAGCTGAAAAACCAATAAACCAGGCATCTTTACAATTGTCAGTTGTGCCTGTTTTTCCGGCAACTGGAAAATCAAGTTTCTGCGCTTTTTTTGCAGTTCCTTGTGTGACAACAGCTTTCAGCATATCACACATGATTGCTGCACCCGCTTTTGACATCACCCATTTTTTTTTAGGTCGATGGACCCACAACATTCTTCCGCGACGATCTTTGACCTGGCGAATAACGCCTGGAGAAATATAAATGCCCTTGTTCGGAAAAACCATATATGCTTTTGTCAATTCCAATAAATTAACTTCTGAACTCCCCAGTGCAAATGTCAGGTTCTGATTGGTATTGACATGGATTCCCAGTTTTTTACAAAAACCCAATACAGGCGGTAATCCCAACTCTTCCAATAAACGAATACAGGGAATATTGAGAGAAAGGGCGAGCGCTTTTCTTAATGTAATGTCCCCTGAATATTTTCTGGAGTAATTTTCCGGCCGCCATTTTCCATAAATCACCGGTGCATCCAGAACTAACGATGTCTGGGAATAGTTGTTTTCAATTGCATAAGCATAAATCAATGGTTTGATTGCAGATCCAGGCTGTCGCCTGGCTTTTAAAGCACGATTATAGTAGTTGTCTTTTTGATTTCTGCCTCCCACCATGGCAAGAATATTTCCTGTCGCATTTTGAATAACAACAACGGCTGCTTGAAGATTATTTGGGGAAAGCCTGGGGTTGCGGTTTTCAATTATTTTTAGATGTCTTTCAACTGTATTCTCTGCAATATGTTGTAAATCAATGTTAATTGTTGTTTGAACACTCAAGCCTTTTCGATAGATATATTCAGAACCAAATCGTTCTTCAAGGGCGGCTCTTACAGTATCTAAAAATAATATTGGCTTGTTTCGTGACGTCGCCTTTTTTTTGAGTTGAATGTCAGAAGCTTTTGCACTCAAATATTCCGTTTGAGAAATAATGCCTGTATCAAACATCTGTCTAAGTACAATATTTCTTCGTTTTCTGGATTTTTTGATATTGATTAATGGAGAATACCATGATGGTGCTTTTGGGAGACCGGCAATCAATGCACATTCGGCAATTGTCAGTTCGTTTATTTGTTTTCCAAAATAAATATTCGCAGCCGACTTGATACCATATGCACCGCTCCCAAAATACACCTGATTGAGATAGCGCGTCAAAATTTCATTTTTGGTATAGTGACGTTCCAGTTGAAACGCCAGGATGGCTTCTTTCATTTTTCGGGTAATTTTTTTTTCATTGGTCAGAAACAGGGTTTTGGCCAGTTGCTGGGTAATGGTGCTCGCGCCTTCAACATATTTTCCGGCAATGATATCTTTCACAATTGCCCTGAGTATTCCCCGAATACATACGCCATTGTGAGAATAAAAGGATCGATCTTCAGTTGTGAGAATTGCCTTGATTAACAATTCTGGAATTTCAGAATATGAAAGTTGCTGTCTTTTTTCAATAAACCATTCATCCAGTAATGTATCATCACAACTATAGATTCCGGTAATTGATGGCGGCCGCATTTGATCCAGCTGTCTGATTTCAGGCAAATCCAGTTTTAGTACAATGAGGCCACCAATGACACTGCCACTGATGATGGCAGTGATCATTGAAATGACAATGAGTTTAATGGAGATATATTTTTTCAATAACTCATTCACTGGCCTGAAGCGTTTTGTTGACATATTCTTGCCATTCAAAGGGTAACATGGTCTTTTTTTGGGTATTGCATTCCTTGCAGGATGGTGTCACATTACTTCGGGTGGTTTTCCCGCCACGACTGATTGGGACGATATGATCCATTGTCAATTTCTTGGGGGAAACTTTTTGACCACAATAATTGCATATTCCTTTTGCACATTTGCGTTTCCACCATTGAGATTGCCGCAATTCTCTGGCTTTAAATTTTTCTCGGGCGATGAAATCATTATCACCCATGTCTGCATAGGGATCAAACATGGTTATGCAAATAGATCCAACAATACACCCAGATTATTCGGATCAGATGTTTGTTTCAAAATATCCTCAAAATTTTCCTCGGAAAACTCTTTAATCACCACATCCTGTGCAACATTGACAAGTTCCACATAAAAACCATCATCATCATCATTCAAACGAAATTGAGCGCCTTCAATATTTGGACCTTTTTCAGATTTTTTGAGTTCTTCAAGCTTGAGGTTCAGGTGATATATATCTGATTCTAGTTTTTCCCGGACTTTTTCATCTTTTACAAAGGGTAACTCAGATCGTTTTACTGCCAATTCTTTTTCTTTGTAAAATAATTTTTGAGATTTTTGGAAGGAATCACTTTCTTTAAATTCAGGATCTTCACTTTTTTTTCTTTTTTGAGGAAGTAGTTGAAGATCACTGTGATGACCGATTCTTTCAGTTTCCTTGGATACCAGGTGAATTGAACCATCTCCTTGTGGTTTATTTGTAGGTGGTTGGTATGGTTTATTGGGTTGTTGTTGATTCACCGATGGTGAAACTGGGCTGGTCAATGGCTTAAGTGTTACATCTGACATAATAGACCTCCATGGTTATTTTTTTTCAAGTGAGTGCAACATAAAAAAGTGCACTTTAACTGATTTATTGATTGTAATTATTATCGACACTTTTTAGCCATTCCTTGATTCCAGTCACCAGCATCTGATAATAAGCTTCTCCACCTCCCAGGCCTTTTCGTCCAAAAAAATAATTAATTTCCAAAAAAAGGGGCAAGCGGTTTTTTTCATGAAAAATAAAATCAAAGCCCGCTAGGTTGATCTGTGTATTTTGACAAAAATCAATCATAAGCGATTTGGCAGATTCAACAAGTTTGGGTTCAATGTCATATTTGATGGTCGCGCCTTTTGCAATATTGGAATAAAATGAATCTGGTTGTTCACGCCAGTAGGAGGTTATTGTTTGATTCACAATGACCATCCGAAGGCTTTGTCCTTTACATGGAATATAGTCCTGAATAATAAAACCATATTGTCCGGTTTTTTCGTATGCCTTTGCCCGATCAATTTTTGAGTCAAGATCTTTTTGTGAATCAATATAATAAACAGTATGACCTTCCCCGCCCCATGAGAATTTAAATACACATGGAAATTGAATGTCGTTGTCTCCCAATTGATAAAATTGGGCCAGTGAATCAAAGACAAGGCTTTTGGGATGCGGCACCTTCCATTTTTGAAACAACCGAATCTGCCCGGTCTTGCCAGGGTACTGAATCATGCAATCATAATTAGGAAAAACATGCGGACAATGTTTCACAGCCATCAAATAGAGACTTGTTCGACATCCCTGTGGCAAAATAACAGCACGTGCCCGTTGAATGGCTTGCCTGTCAATTTCATTGGGTTGTCGTCCTGCACATATGATATTTTTGTCTGCTTCAATCATGGGATGAAAGGAAAGAATCATAGAAACACCTAAAAGGTTGATTGGTTTGCGCTACCCCTTTGAATCATTCAACCGGCTTCGTTGTTGAGACGATTAATATTCCTGTTTTGAACAGTCTGAGGAATCCAAAACGTAAAGGTGCAGCCACAGTCTTTTCCTTGACTTTCTGCCCAAAGTTTTCCTCCAAAAGCTTCAACGAGCTTTTGGGTTAAAGTCAGTCCCAGGCCTGTTCCTTGATATTTTCGAGAATAAGAAGTGTCCGCCTGCTCAAACTTTTTAAAAATACGCTTCAGATTGTCTGACGTGATCCCGATGCCAGTATCTTTTACTTGAATGAGAACCCCTTCTGTCGTACAGGAGTCATTATTTTTTGGAGAAGGCGCTTTCTTTATGATAACAGAAACTTCACCACGATCTGGCGTAAATTTGATTGCATTGCTTAGCAGGTTGTATAATATCTGCCTGAATTTTCCAGGATCAGCATAAATAGATGGCACATCCTCAGCGATGGATAATTGAATCTGAAGTTTTTTTTGAACGGCCAGGGGCTTAATAATGTTATCCACTTCCAATAATTCACGACGAATACTGAATCGTGATAAGTCCAGCGGCATTCGGCCAGCTTCAATTTTTGATAAGTCAAGGATACTGTTAATTAAATCCATTAAATGACGAGCGCTTGCCAGAATATTATTGGAATATTTCAGTTGTTTATCATTCAGGTCCCCAAATATTTTATCGCTCAGCATTTCAGCAAAACCGATAATTGCATTCATTGGGGTTCTCAATTCGTGACTCATATTGGCGACAAATTCACTTTTCGCCCGATTGGCTGATTCAGCCTTGTTTTTAGCTGTCTGAAATTCTTGTTCAATGCGCATACGCCTGAGGGAAGCCCCGATATAGTTGGCCGCTGTTTGCAAGGCGAGGATTTCTGAATGGTCCCAGAAATCCTCCACAGTATGATTGAAAAAGGCAATGCCCCCCCATAGTTCTTTTCGGATGTTTATGGGATGCACCAATAAGGAAGAAATATTTAATTCATGGAGAAAGGTTTGAGTTTCCTTTGAAAAATCAAAATCTGTCCCACTCACAAACTCACCGGATTCAAGTCGTTTAAATAAGTGATCCAGAATGGGATGTTCAGATGAGAGATAACTAATGTCATAGGATTTACAAATAAATGGACTTCCTGGTGATTGCCATTCATGATACAATTCTGCATAGCGAGTACAGGTATGCCATTTATACAGGAGAACTGCTGACGCACAGGTGGATGTGCCGAGTTGCTTTAAAATGTCTGGAAATAACTGATCGGGTTGAAAGGATGCCAGCAGTTGTTCTGCCACCAGATTAACTGCTTTAAGAATTTGATTTTGTTGCAATAAAGCCTTTTGGTTCAGGGGAGATTGTGAATTTAACATGACCGCCTCTGTTCGTTCATAATGTTTGAAATGATCGATTTTTTGGAAAGACCTAGCGCATTATCTTTTTACAATACAGTCATTCTCAATACATTTATTTTCCTGAATCACCAGGGGATGGTCGGAATAATTTTCAATGACAACATCACCTTTCAGAGTAACGCCCGCTTCAAACCAGACATCACCCTTTATTTTTAATGTCTTACAATCAATGAGTGAAGGCGTCCCCTTTTCGAAACGCTTGGAAAAATGGTCGAAATGGGCATAATATTTGGGATCCAGTTGGATTCGTATGGGACCCAATGTACGTTTTGGATTGGTAAACAGGCTGTTTTCTGTATCATATAGATAGCAATCTGACCATATTGCAAGCAGTTGCTCATTTTTTTTGACCGGTATGTATCGTCTGTGATCTACAACGACAGTCTGAGAATGTTTAAAAACAGATATCGCATTTCCCATGGCTGTTTCCAGTTGATAAACTCTGGGACTGGCCAGGTCAGTTGGATCGAGATTTTTGGGATTGCAAATCATGGGTAGATGAACAAAGCTGTATTCTTTAAGATATTCATTTAAAATTTCAAGGTTTATCCATAAATTATTTGTATTAAAATAACGATATCGTTCGATATCTTGAAACATATCAAGCTCTTCCTCAGGACATTGAGTGATCTCTCGTAAAATGAGCTGTCCATTCTTTTTATATTGGGCGAGATGGCCACCTTTTATATCTAATGGTCCGCGCCTGACAATTTCCATAATAAATGGCACTTGCTTGCTTGCAAAATATCCTAAAATAGACATATTCAGTGTTGCGCCCAAGTTATCGGAATTTGAGATAAATGCATACTTAATCCCCATACTTAAACATTTTTCAAGCATTCCTGAACTTTTAAAGGCCGCATATACTTCACCATGGCCGGGGGGATTCCATTCCAGACTCGGATTTTTGGGCCAATGAGCAGGTTTATAGCTTTGTTGATCTATTTTTGGAAATTTGTTTTGAAGAAAAAATGCCACATCTTTATCTTTTCCAAGACCTTTCAAGGCCTCGAGTGTTTTGTCATGCGTATTAAAGCTGTTCATCAAAATTAATGGAATTTGCATGGCATCTTTGTATTTTTGGATTTGATGAAAATAAATTTCCAAAAAGGATAGCTGATTTTTGATTGACAATAACGATTTCGCCATATTTTGGCCAAGCCCCATGGTCGTACCCAATCCGCCATTCAACTTGATGATCACTGTCTGATTCAAAACTTCTTTGCCCTCGGAAGTATAGTCCATTGTGTCAAGTTGAAGTAATTTATCTGCAACAATTCTTGTTATCTCACTTTCCTGAATTTTTCCCTTTTCTCCAGATAACAATAGTTCGTAATAATATTTAAAGGCATCAATTACTGGAGGTTGAAATCCTTCATTTTCCATTTTTTTTAGGAATAATGGATAATGATTGTGTTGCATCATAATATCGTGTCCTATATTGTCGTTTCAGGATAAACACACATCTGAAATTAATTGTTATTCAAAAAAACTAACATCACCAGCACCGCGACGAATAATTTCGGGTTGATCATCAATTAAAGAAATAACACTGGATGGCTGATCCGGAACCATGCCGCCATCAATGACAATATCAATTTGATTTTTAAAATGATCATGAAGGAGTGATGGATTAGAAAAAATTGTGCCATCTGGCTCGGTGGCACTTGTGTTGATAATGGGGTTACCCAATAGTTCAACCAGTTCAATACAAATGGAATGATTGGGAACACGAATACCCGCCGTTTTTCTTCGTGTCAGCATGATTTTGGGTACCATACGCGACCCCTTCAAAATAAAGGTATATGGACCCGGTAACAGCCGTTTCATGGTCTTATAAGCATAATTGGAAACTTGTGCATATTCGCTAATATTTTTTAGGTTTGAACATATGAAACTAAAGGGTTTTTGTTCTGATCGTTGTTTGAGTCTGTAAATCTTTTGGATGGCCTTCTTATTCATAATATCACAACCAATTCCATAATATGTATCTGTCGGATAAGCGATAATACCGCCCTGCTTTAATATTTCGACGACAGTTTCCAATTGTCTATAATGGGGTGTTTCTGGGTTGATATTAACTAACATTGGTTGTTTTCATTCGTTCTAAAATTTTATATTACGTTGATGATTCCATACGTTGCGTGTGGAACCAAACTCTTTTTACCTTAAAAAGTTAAAGCACATACAATAAATCCTCATTTTTGTCAATATATATTTGATTTCATGTTTGTATATTTCACAAAAAATGATTGACAGTTACATGGCAAAAATATACGTTCATTAATTTGGCTGGGTATAGTCGTCAATCATTATATATAATGATTGCATGACTGATAATTATTGTTTGAAAAATCTCATTTTGCAATAGGTCGCTTCTGTTCTTTATTATATTTTTCAAAGGGAAATCTTCATGAAAGCAACAATAATTTTTGCAATTTTTATATGCGCTATCTTTGGTATCTTTGGTTGCGGCAGTAGTGGCGATGATGATAACGATCATCGTTCTTCCACGCAACCCGCCCAACTGATGATTATTAGTGATCCAACAATTGAATGCCAATCAACGCTTTTGGTTGAAACGCATGACATTGAATATCCTCGAAATGTCAAATCTATTATCGATGACCAACTCTATCTGGCATATTTTTCTTCAGCTGGAAATGGTAATTTTAGCATCATTTATCAACGTTTTAACATGAATTTAAGTACAGACATTCAGTCATCTGTCATTCAAGTGGATCATTCCCGAGATATTCAATTCATATTGACAACAGAAGGCACGCCTCTTTATATGTATCAGGGGGGGAGTTACCCCACCTGTGGAGAAATCGAACAATCAGATATTATGCTGAGCGTCCTTCAAAACAATCAATGGCAAGAATTCACAGTCTCTGAGGGAACAGTTGAGCGAAATCCTGTTATCAATAATGGTCTGGTGGGGTATTCATCGGACATGATCGTTGATTCAACAAATACCATACACATGTGTTTTCAATTTTTGTATGAGGGCTGTGATAGCATGAACTATAACTATCCAGATCTCTGGTACATTCAGTTTTCCCTTGATCAATTAAACGATTTACCTGACCATGAAGTTGTTGAAGGTAATGATTATGATAATTCAAATAAGCAAAACAATGCTGGTGAACATTGTTCTATAGCACTGAATCATCACGACGCGCCCTTTATCTTTTATTATTTCGAAGACACTCTGCCCAAGAGAGATCATGGACTTCGGGTTGCCTATCGAACGTACCCAGATAATTGGGAAACACAATGGATAGATATCGATATTCATGTTGATTATATCAGTTCTTCATGGAATGAGAGTCAGGAAAAAATGGCGGTTGCCTACTATGTGACACAAAATTCATATGGTAACAGAAACAACGTATTAATGTTTGCAGAGCAAACTCAAAATGGATGGCAGTCCTCTGTTGTCGATAAATCTTGTTCTTGCGGCAACTATTGCAGCCTGACTTTTGACAGCAATGGTGATCCCATTATCGCTTATCAGGCAGATCAGACTCGAAGTGGTATTCCTTTAAAGCAACTAAAAATTGCTTACAGAAAGTCCGGTCTTTGGAAATGCTATTTTTGTGCGGCATTGAATCATGACTCTGTTCGTATCAAAAATATAGGGGTGGATAATACAATACATCTAGAGGAGCATTCGTTTTTTATGACATCTTTTTCTTATGAAACACATGCTATTTATGTGATTACTGGCGATCTGAATGATCTGCAATAGGTCGCATCCCATCATTTGTACTTACTTTTTCAAGTCAAGCACAAGGCGCTTTGCCTGTCAGGTAAAAATCTCCCTAACCTTCAAAAATGCAGAGAGATGGCTGTCATCAACAGGTTCGAGCAAAAGGGCGTAGTTCAGTTTTGTTGGGTTTAAATAAGCGCTTGTATACTTTTCGTTTTTGTTTTTGAAGAAGTGTTGCACTGAAAAAGATTTTCACAAAACACTTTTGATTCATCTTCTTCAGCATCATCCCTGATTCAAAAAAAGAATGAACTCTTGGCTACGTATATGCTTGATGTTTAATTCTTGAACAGTCAAATATTATAATAAACGGGGAAATTATTTGAGTGTAACCAAAATTGCAGGTCAGACCGAAACCAAGCCTATGAGCAAAACCAATGTAGGGGCGAACATAAGGTTCGCCCTACATTGTTTTTGCTCATAGGCTTGGTTTCGGTTGACCTGCAATTTTGGTTACACTCAAATTTTTTTCAGAGCTTTTCTTAATTATTAATTAAAAAGTCAAATTCAAACAGAATGAAAAGGATTGTTCATTTCCAATTGATAATTCTGAAGATGTTGAAAATTTTTCAACCTGATACTCACCGCCAAGTTTAAAATTTATGATACTATCACGATCATAATCATCACTCGTTTTGGTCGTTCTCTTTCTCCCATAATATTCTTCAGTTGCTGTGATATCAGCATCAATCTCTGATAAGGGAATTAGTTCTAATCCGGCAAAAAAAGAGAACTGTTCATTGATCGGGAATCGACCTATTCCGCCTAAAGATAACTCAAAACCCGAATTTTCAACTTCAGCCGAATTCTCTGTATCAGAATATGAAAATTCATCGCTAATTAAATAATTTATCTGACCATAAAGAAAGAAAGATAACTTTTCATTTTCAATCACTTTCATTTTTGTACCAATTTGTGTGAAATATCCCCCATCATAATCAAGCTGATCTGTAAGTTCAACGTCTCCACCATAAATATAGTTAAGGGTTATAAAAGCATCAATATTCTCACCGATAGAGTTTGCTAGACCGAATCCTAAGAATTGTCTTTCGACTTCAATATCTAAGATATTCAGCTCATATTCAATTTTTGAATTCAAGTTCAAATACATTGATAATTCCATACCATTTTCAGTTACTCTTGCTTTGTTATAGCCTGAAAAAGCATAGCTTGAGTTTATGAAAAAAAGCGACCAATACAAAAATAAAATTGTGACTAAAAAACGTTGGTTTTTCATTTTTTTACCTCCATAAAAAATTTAATTAAAGAAATAGAAATATATATGTTGTTTGCGAGCCAAATGGTCCCACAATATCGTAAATAACCTTTGTTGTTCTACAGAACACCAATGGATCAATGAAACAAATTTAAAATAATATCTTTAATTGACTCAAAGATTGTTTGCTTATACTCAATCTGAGCAATAGACCCATCTTTTATTTTTTGAGGTAACCCTTCTGAATTCTCAAGAAGGACCCAGGAATAATCGTGCTCAATCCAATTTGTTACTTTACCGGTCCCTAGCCGATCTCCGATAATCTGGGGCCTTTTATACTCACTAATATTGACATTTAAATTTTTTCGAATTTTATTTCTTTTTCCACAGTTTATTCGAACAACATATCGATTAGATTCTTTATTCATTTTCATTTGCTGGATAAATGCAATGGGTGAAATAACATTTTTTAACTTTGTTTTATTCCTGTTAATTGCTTTTTCCCCTGCTCTTGTGATCAGCTTTTTTACGACGCTCTTATTCTTTCTGCAGGTTCTATTCTTTTGAATTTCTTTCGTATCATAAGCAGAAGCGGTAAAATAAATACTTTCTTCCATTTGCCTCGATGTTCCATTATATACCCTCAATGTGCCAGAAATTTTAGCTTCGTGCACACATTTTGGTGACCCTGATTCCTTTCCGCTAATAATTTCAACCAATGATCTTCTTTCAGTATATTCAACACTGGAGTCCAATGAGGCAACTTTGGGAATAATTACATAATCGATATACTCTTTTTTTCCAGATCTAGTATATGGTGTAAGCATTTCATTTCTTTTGGCTGCGTTTACTAATTCTTCTCGTTTTCTATCATTTACATCAAATATTTTTGCCCCCACTTCCCTTAAATATTTTTCAATTTGTACTTTCAATACTGCATTTAGATCGGTTGAGTTTTTTATAAAAGCCTTTGGTATATTTCCCATATCTTCAGTATCTATTTTTCCAATTACAATTGTTCGCAAATTACTATTTAATTGATCTTTTGTTGGATATGGCTTTGATTTGGAAATAGAAACAGGTTGAAAATTTTTAACGATATCCTTCTGATCAGGTAGCATTTGTAGCGTTTGGCATGCCTGTAAGAAAAATATTCCAATAAATATCATCAAGTAAATTCGATATTTCATTCCTAACTCCTTTCAAAATTGTCATTTTTTTTGAACATGTTTTCCCGCAAAACGAAGGAATGATACAATGAAATTATTTTATAAAAATAAAATTTTTAAATTTTATCAAAGTTTTTAAATATAGTCAAGTTCAAAAAAAAATTAAACCTTTATTCTTTTTCAGATGGTTTCAACACAAAAGAATACTATTTCTGACTCATAGGGACAATTTCAATTTTTCCCCATGCGCCCATAGAATCTCCAATCAATACAAGGATTCCATCAACATCCCCAATGCTTTTAGCAAAATCAATGGCACTTGAAATATCATCCTTTGATTTGACACGATTGGCAGTCGCTGTAGCAACAGCATCTGCCAGAGCCGCCGAAGGAGAACGTATTGTGACCGCATCCGCTTTGCCAAAGCTTAACGAATGTCCAATAACTGCAGATGAAGTACAAATTGACAGTGATTCATCTATACTGTCGTCCACATGAATGCCAATACGATTGCTAAATGGGGAGTTCCCAGCAAAAATCCCCACATGAAAGCATTGTTTTTTATGGATAAATAAATCGCCACCATTTTCAACAATTATTTCATCACTGAATTGAAGTAACTCTTTGCCAACCATTTCTGCAATCGTACCTGCAACAGAGGCCATTGGACCAACGCCTGCACAATGACTAGCATGAATCATCTTTCGGATTATTTCAGGCACAGGCTGTATGGATGTCCAGGGTGTTAATGTTGTCGCAAAGGAAGGATTTTGACGAATAAACGTTTCCAGTTGACCACGGCAGTTGATGACACATTCATATGCTTTATTCTTCAACTCTTGATTGGCATAAATACATAAATCTGTTTCAGCGACCATTACGTGAAAACATTTTAGAGATGTTTCACTTATCTGATTCCGATAAAATCGATTGGATGTTGAGTTATTTTTGTATTCCATTTTAATTCATTATAAAAGTCATGTAATATCGCTCAAATTTCCGGTGCAAAAAAATCGCTGATTTTCCGGCAATTAGGGTAATTATTAATGATGAAAGCCATGATTGATTTATCCTTTTTCAACATGCTAAGATATAAGGAATCCAGTTATTCTCTGTATCATCCCAGAAAAACGAGAGTTCTTTTGCAAATTTATCTCCCAAAAAGCCATTGACCAGTATCAGACTGATTTTTTTTCTTGAAATAACACTTGCTGAGTTTGAAAAAAAATTGTTCGTTTTACGATACATAAATATATACGATGTATTGAGAAATGAAAAAATAAATTGGGTTTAACCAAAATTGCCGGAGCCCAAAATTATCATTCATCAATTTTTGAAGCATGGTGACACTGATAAAAATGATTTTAAAATTTTTTTATTTCATCTTATTCATCGTATTGAGTGTCATCATGGTTCAAAAACTAAATGAACAACGATTGAATGAATCTCTTATTTTCAGAGCCTTCCATAGATAAAAATGGATTCAAGGCAGCCAAATGTGGTATGGCTGCCTGGTGTTTTTTTTACTTAAGAATATTATCAATTACAGCATTCATTGCGCGGGTATATTCATTGTCAAGGGATTGGCTCATAATGGGTTTACCATCATCACAGGCATGAACAACCTGAGGATCAAATGGAAGTGTGCCCAAAAATGAAATCTGAGCTTTTTCGGCTGTTGCCTGTCCACCCCCCTTTTTGAATAAAGCGATTTCTTTTCCACAATGTGGACATTGAAAGGGCCCCATATTTTCAACCACACCGACAATATCCATATTCAATTTTTTACAAAAATTGATGGATTTTCGAACATCAGCAAGGGCAACCTCCTGAGGTGTAGTCACAACAACAGCACGTGCATCTGGAATGGTTTGCGCCACACTCAAGGGTTCATCACCGGTACCAGGCGGGGAATCAATAATGAGATAATCCAGTTCTCCCCATTGCATGTCTGCAATAAATTGTCGTATCACGCCATTTTTGAGTGGTCCGCGCCATATAACCGCCTGATCGGCCTCATGCATAAGAGATTGCATTGAAACCACTTTCAAGTTGTCATTAAATGCTTTCGGAATCACGAGTTTTTCGGTTGTTATCTCAAGTAATCCATCAATTCCCATCATACCATGAATACTGGGTCCATGCAAATCAACATCCATGAGTCCAACTTTAAAATTTCGATTGGACAACCCGACAGCAATATTCGCTGCCATACTACTTTTACCAACACCTCCCTTACCACTCATAACCAATAATTTATTTTTTATCTTATTGAGGGTGTTTTCTATTGTCTGATCTTGTAAATTTTGTGCCATTTTTTGTGCGTTTGCACTGCAAGCACTGGCTTCGGCCTGATGTTTTTCAGCCATTGGTACTCTCCTTTTAATATCAATGTTCCCCAAAAAAACCTTTGTTTTTGAGAATTTTTTGTAAAAACACTTCCAAGAGCTGGTTTCCAACATTCTTGAATTTGTTAAAATATATATTGAGACTATACTTAGGAAAGCTCTGAAAATAAGTTCCTCATTATTCATTATTTGTTGATTCGTTTCTGAACCATGATTACACTGAGGAAGATGAATAAGATGAAATAAAGACACTTTAAATTCATCTTATTCATCTTCCTCAGTGTAATCATGGTTCAAAAAACCGAATGGGCATTTTGGTCCATATATGCTTAATATTTAATTCAATCATTTTGAAATGGGGAACTTATTTTCAGAGCTTTCCTTAATAACAAAGATAAATATTCTTAACAAAAATGCAATTGAATAGTTTTCAACAGTGAATATTTCTTTGAAATATATATAATTATTTTTTCTAAAATATTTTTATATTTTTGTGATCTCCTTAGTCAGACAATGATAATCAGGAATTTAAAAATATGAGTTGATTTTATCATTCGTGTAGGCTAGTTTGTTTAATCCTTTATAAAAATGAATTGAGTGTAACCCAAATTGCCGGAACCAGGAATATCATTCATCAAATTTTTTGAATTAGGATTACATTGAAGCAGATAATTAAGATAATAAAAATACAGTTTATGATTCATCTTCTTTAGTGTAATCCTGGTTCAAAAAAGTTTAAGAGGAAATTGTATTGACCGGCAATTTTGGTTACACTCAAAAGAATTAAAAAAAATGAAGGTCAGTCAAATTTTTATATGCTTTTATTGTTTATTTTCATTGAAACCTAACAATCCACCTATAGACTGCATAAAGATAGGCCGTCTTCCAAAGGAACAACGGTCTTACAATAACCAGTAACAAATGGAGGTCATTAATGACAGAAACACAAATTCCCGGATTAAATATACTGGAGGATGCTTTTGAATACTGGATAGATTCATTCCAGCGAAGTATTCTTTTTTGGGATGTTATTCGTAAAAGAGGTAATACGTATTTAGAACATTTACATAAAGGCCAGCCACCTGTTTTAATTTTCGATTATGAAGTTTTGATTGATGGTCGAACATTAAAAAGACCAGTGAATTATTCCTTGTCTCGAGTTCTTCCGCGTGACGGCCAAACAACTGATCCCAATAAACGCCCCATTGTTGTCATTGATCCGCGTGCCGGACATGGCCCAGGCATTGGTGGATCAAAAGAAGAATCTGAAATTGGCCTTGCATTAAAAGATGGTCATCCTGTTTATTTTATCTTTTTTTATACAGATCCTATGCCAGGACAAACATTAGCAGATGTCAAAAATGCTGAAATTCACTTTCTTGAAGAAATCAAAAAAAGACATCCCAAAGCTGAAGACCCCTCAGTGATAGGAAATTGTCAGGCAGGATGGGCAACCGCATTATTGAGTGCAGATCGTCCTGATATTACAGGACCTTTAGTTCTGGCTGGATCGCCATTGTCATACTGGGCTGGTGTTGATGGATCCAACCCCATGCGTTATCGCGGTGGACTTTTGGGAGGGGTCTGGATGTCCTCTTTTTTCAGTGATTTGGGAAATGGCACTTTTGATGGTGCCAACCTTGTGTTAAATATGGAATTGTTAAATCCTGCAAATACCATTTGGACAAAACAATATAATCTATATCGAAAAATCGATACTGAAGAGGCGCGCTTTCTCAACTTTGAAAAATGGTGGGGTGGTTTTTTCTGTATGACATCAGAAGAAATACATTTCATTGTGGACAGTTTGTTTGTTGGCAACAAGCTCGAACAGGGCATGAAAATGGAAGATGATAGCGTAATTGATTTGAAAAATCTTGATGATCCTGTTGTTGTATTTGCATCACAGGGGGACAATATTACCCCACCGCAGCAGGCCCTCAACTGGATAATCAAGGTATATGGCTCAATTGAAGAAATCAAGCGTCAACAGCAGGTCATGGTGTACATGGTTCATAAAAAGATTGGACACCTTGGCATCTTTGTCGCATCCAGTGTTGCTAAAAAGGAACATAAAGAAATTATTGGCAGCATGGACATGATTGATTATCTTGAGCCCGGACTTTACGAAATGGTTATCGAGCCCGGTGATAATGAAATGGTTATGGCAGAAAATCGTGTACGTTTTGAGGAAAGAACCTTTGATGATATCATGACGTTGGATGATGGTATGGATGATGAACTGGACTTTGAACCTGTCGCCTTTTTATCCGAGGTGAATGATAGTATTTACAAAGCGTTTTTTAGCCCAATGGTTAAAATGACCACAACAGAGTTTACAGCTGAATTTTTACGTCAATTGCATCCACTTCGTGTTCAAAGATACCCCATTTCCGATCTTAATCCAATGATGTTGCCCATTGCCAGCCTGGCATCAATGGTTCGAAAATATCGAAAAACAACCTCACCAGATAATATATTTGTTGAAATTGAAAAACATATGTCACAAGGCATTGAAAACTTTTTGAATTTTTACCGCGATATTCGTGATTTATCTCAAGAATCTGTGTTCAAGTCCATTTATGGCAGCCCAATTGTCCGACAATTCTTTAACAAGGAAGTGCCTGAAGAAGTCAAGGCAGAGCAAAAACGACAGAAGGTAGAGGCTCAAGAACAGTCTCGTCTTGAGGATGAAGATGTTTGGCTGAACAAAATGTCAGATGGCGGTTTTACTGAAGGTGTACTTCGTATTATGCTCGCTGTAGCAAGTGCTGATCATATTGTTGACAAAGCTGAATATATTGTCTCAGAGTCGATCATTCGTGCGCACCCTGTCTTGAAAAAAATTCATCCATCGATTTTCAAAAAGAAGGTTAAAGAACAATCGCGAATTCTTCAAACCGACCAAGAACTGGCCATTGATACCCTGGTTAATCTATTAAAAACACCTGAAGAAAGAGCCGAAGCATTTGAAATTGCTAAAAAGATTGCAATGGCTGACAAAGTTCTGGCTGATGAAGAAAAAATTTTGCTGGAAAAGATCAAGCAAACGTTGGGAGTTCAGGCTGAATAAAAATAATTGGCAATCAAGCAAATTTTTAAAAAAAATATTATTAGAGACAAGTTAAACCTTGTCTCTAATAATTAACCAATATGTTGCAATCCAGCCATTGACCAAGATATTGCCTGTCTTGCGCCCATCATGATCGATATCATCCCCAAAATACCTGACAATCATTTAAAATATTCAAATTTTTGCATTCCATTCAATTAGAGATTAACGTTGACTTTTTTCAAAATTTATGAAAATATAAATATTTTATGTTTAAAAATTTTGAGTTGAATCATCATTGTCGGAATGAGACATTAACGCATTTTCAGATGATTTAAAGGCTTATGCTTATCTTTTCTCAATGTTCAAGTTTTACCAGATAAGCACCGCTAATCGTTCCCAGGCTCTTTTTGGGAACGTATGCCAAGCGGCTCTGCCGCCTATGCATTGAAAAGGTGCCAGATCCACCGAGCATACGTTCCCAGGCATCCATTGGGAACATGATGTACTGTTGTTTTGCAAAAAAACGAATTTTATGTAAAGATCAACTGGATGCAATTAGTGAAAAAGAAACGATTCCATATTATTTGAAAAAAAAGACCATTCCAGCAGCAAGATTTCCAATTGAAACTGCTCAGGAGTTCTAATTGCAACAGAAAACGTCTGAACGAAAACGTTGGATTCGCAGGTATCTATTCTAAAAGATGCTTTATAAGAAACGAGGCTCACGAAATGGTTTACAATCCCTGTTACTTTCAAACAGTGAGAAAATCTGAAAGGCTAAAGACATCCTCATTCCATGGGAAAAATATTTTCGTCAATATAAAAAAAGGGGTGATGTTTACTTGATCAATGATCACTCCGATAAACAATGTGTGAGGTATAAGCATGCTAAATATTGAAAAACCAGAACATCCTGATATTTCATCAGAAATGTGGAACAAGGTTGATACGATAATCAGCGACAATCAAAAAAAGCCAGGCGCTTTGATTTCTGTATTAAGACAGGCTCAGGATGTTGTTGGATATTTGCCATCGCCATTAATGGATTATATCAGTGTGGGACTCAATATATCTAAGAGTGAAGTCTATGGCGTGGCCACTTTTTATTCCCTGTTTTCCATGACACCGAAGGGCCGCCATACAATCAAAATTTGCATGGGGACTGCCTGCTATGTAAAAGGTATCAAAGAAACTGTTGAACGTATCAGTAATCAATATCACATTGGTTTTGCAGAAACAACTTCTGATCGTCGATTTTCGATGGAATCTGTTCGATGTCTTGGTGCTTGTGGGCTTGCGCCGGTTATTATCATTGGTCAGGACACGCATGGTGATGTTAAAGCGGACAATATTCTAAATATTTTAGACCAGTACGAATAATAATATCATTATGAAACTGAGTGAAATTAAAGACACACTGAACGCAGCTATTATTTGTTGCCATGAAAAGATGGATATTGAAATTGTTTCTGGTGGCGGTGCTGATTTAATGACTGATGTCTTATCTGCTACAGCAAAAGGAAGCGTTCTATTGACCGGACAAAACACATCTGAAGTCATTGAAATATGTATCATGGCTGAAGTTGGTGCAGTGGTTTTTGTTCGGGGAAAACAGCCATCCGCATCTGTTGTAGAACAGGCAAAGGCCAATTCAATTCCAATACTATTAACCCATGAATCCATGTTTGTTTCATGTGGCCGTCTATATATGCAAGGCTTACGTGGCATGGATGGTTCATGGTGATTTTTATGATAATATCGAAGGTTAAAAGTGATATGTAATCGCTCGATTGCCTGCATTTTCTCAGGCATCGAGAAATTCTTATCCCAAGTAGACTAAAAAATATGGAGAATACAATGCCAAAGTTGACCATCGATGACTTAAAACGCATCAAACAAGAAAAATCAGAAATATTTGAACTTCGACAAGGGAATGTTCCGGTGGCGCAAACACGTCATTTATTGCTATGTAGTGGCACAGGGTGTCATGCAACTGGCAGTCTTTCAGTGAAAGATGCGATTCAGCAAGAAATTGATCGCCAGGGACTTTCAGAAAATGTCGTCATTGTTGAAACTGGATGTAATGGCTTTTGTGCGCTTGGCCCAATCATGGTCGTTCAGCCAGATGGTATATTTTACCAGCTGATCAAGGCTGATGATGCCAAAGAGCTTGTAGAAAGCCATTTTATGGCCAATAAAATTGTTGAACGTCTTTTGTATAGAGATCCATTAGCAAAGAAAAAGATTATCCCGAAATTGACTGATATCCCCTTCTTTTCAAATCAAATGGCCCGTGTACTAAGAAACAAAGGCTTGATCAATCCGGAATCTATTGATGAATATATCGCTCGTGATGGTTATCTCGCTGCCCTTCAAGCCCTTAAAGATATGACCTCAGAAAAAATCATTGAAGAAGTTCTCGCCTCTGGTGTTCGGGGTCGAGGAGGTGCGGGATTTCCAACAGGTTTAAAATGGCGTTTTGCCTTTCAAAGCAAAGGAGATACTAAATATGTCCTGTGTAACGCAGATGAAGGCGATCCTGGTGCGTTTATGGACAGGAGTATACTGGAAGCTGACCCCCATGCTGTCATTGAAGGAATGATCATAGCCGCAAAAGCCATTAATTCACATGAAGGATTTATTTATTGCCGCACAGAGTATCCTTTGGCCATCCGAAGATTACAGCTTGCCATTGACAATGCCAAAGAATATGGGTTGCTCGGTAATAATATTATGGATACAGGCTTTGATCTCAATATTGAAATCTGTCAAGGTGCAGGCGCATTTGTATGTGGTGAAGAAACTGCGTTGATGGCATCGGTTGAAGGCAAACGCGGCATGCCTCGTCCCCGTCCTCCATTTCCAGCACATCAAGGACTCTGGAAAAAACCCAGTATTCTAAACAATGTAGAAACCTTTGCCAGTATTCCTCAAGTCATTCTGAATGGTAGTGAATGGTATTCCGCTGTTGGTACAGAAAAAAGTAAGGGAACCAAAGTTTTTGCACTTTCTGGTGATGTTAATAATATTGGTCTTGTTGAAGTTCCAATGGGCGTCAGTCTCAGAAGAATTATTTTTGATATCGGCGGGGGGATTCCCAATAAGCGCAAGTTTAAAGCTGTTCAATTAGGCGGGCCTTCGGGTGGTTGTGTTCCTGAAGAATATCTTGATACACCGGTTGATTTTGAAGAAATTGCTAAAGTCGGTGCGATTATGGGTTCCGGCGGTGTCATTATCATGGATGATCAGACCTGTATGGTGGATATGGCTCGGTTTTTTATGGATTTTATTCAAGAGGAATCCTGTGGAAAATGTACACCCTGTCGCGAAGGCACTCGACGATTACTTGAGATTTTAGAAAAAATTTGTGATGGAAAGGGTGAACTCGAAGATATTGATACATTGGAAGAATTATCCGATGTTATCAAAGAATCGGCACTATGTGGTTTAGGGCAAACCGCTCCCAATCCTGTTTTATCTACATTACGTTATTTTCGTTACGAATATGAAGCCCATGTCATTGATAAGAAATGCCCGGCAAAACGTTGTCCCTCATTACTTAAATTTGAGGTAGACCCTGAAAAATGCAAAAAATGCGGGCTTTGTTACAAAGCCTGTCCGGTTGATGCAATCACATGGAAAAAGAAAGAGGTGGCAATCATTGACATTGATAAATGTGTCAAATGTTTGACATGTTATAATAAATGTAAATTTGATGCCATTGATTGATTAACAAATTAATAATGTTGAATGTTTATGATGATGTTCTTATTTTTAATTTGTAACAAATAAGGAGTTTAATATTATGATACAAGCCGTATTTATGTTGGGCGGACTGGGCATTGTCATTGGAATTGTTTTGGCAGTCGCCTCAAGAATTTTTTATGTGTATGTGGACCCAACTGTCGAGGCTGTTGATGATGCTTTACCAGGCGCCAATTGTGGTGGATGTGGCCTTCCGGGATGCGCAGCCAATGCTGAAGCCATTGTTGAAGGAAAAGCTGCACCAAATTCATGTGTTGCCGGTGGTGAAGAACTGGCAGCAACGATTGCTGCTCTAATAGGTGCATCACTTGAAGCCAAAGAACCTGACATTGCCCGACCTGGATGTAACTACAATGTTGAAAAAGCAGAGACACTATATAAATATGATGGAATTCCTGATTGTCGAGCGGCTGCGCTGATGTCTGGTGGGATGAAAGTATGCGAAATTGGATGTCTTGGTTTGGGAACATGTGTTCGGGCCTGTCCTTTTGATGCCTTAGTGATGGGGAACGATGGCTTGCCTGTTGTGGATCAGGAAAAATGTACAGGATGTGGCACATGTGAGCGTGAATGTCCCAAGCATATTATTAAATTATCCTCAGTCACGAGAAGAATTCTTCAAGAATATACTGTCGATGATTGTACAACGCCATGTCAGAGAGCCTGTCCGGCAGGAATTGATATTCGAGAATATATTCATCAAATAAACAATGGCAATTGCCTTGAAGCTGTTCAAGTAATCAAAGAACGAAATCCTTTTCCATCAACCATTGGTCGAATCTGTCCACATCCATGCGAAATAGAATGTCGGAGAAATCTAGAGGATGAAGCAGTGGCAATCAATGGTCTGAAGCGTTTTGCAGCAGATTTCGAGCAATCCTCTGGAAAACGTATTCTGCCATACAAAGCGCCATCAACTGGTCGCACCATTGCGGTTATTGGAGGCGGTATTGAAGGCCTTTCCTGCGCTTATTTTCTAGCACGACTGGGGCATTCTCCCACAATATATGAAGCCACAACATCATTGGGCGGTATTCTTCGCAAAGCCATCGCTCGTGAACGTCTGCCAATGGATATCTTGGACTGGGATATTGAAGGTGTCCTTGATATGGGCGTTTCTGTTGAGTACGAAAAGTCCTGTGGAAAAGATTTTACAATACCTCAGCTTCTCGACAAAGGATTCAACGCTGTTTGTGTCACTACAGGAGGTTGGGATAGCCGGTTGGCTAGAAATGCAGAGCGAGTGATTGACCAACAGGTTCCAGGTATGTATTTGCTTTTAGATGCAGTCAAAGAAAGTACCAATTTTGATGTTCCTGTAAAAGATCATTGTGCAATATTAGCGACAGATAAAATAGCTGTAAAAGCGGCTGAAACCTTAATCAATAAAGGTGCTAAACTGATTACATTGCTTTATCAACAGGATATGGAAACTATTGGTATTTCAAAAGAAGAAATGGATCAAGCACGTGATAATGGCATTCGGATGATCTTTCAAGCAGCAGTTCAACAACTAAAAGGTGAAGGTGAAAACTTGAACCAAATTGTTTACCTTGATATGGATTGTGATCTGGAAGAAACACTTGATGTTCAAACTGTATTTGTTTCATATGGTCGATTACCTGAGCTGATATTTACTTCTGTATTGGATGATAATGATAATAGAACATCAGCATGGCTTGCCATAGCACCATATAAATCTCCGGATCAATATCATGAAAAGGGCTTGTTTTCTGAAAATGACATGAAAACAGACTACAGTGCCGCAATTCGAGCCATTGCAGCGTCCAGAAGAACTGCTGCCTCGGCCCACCATGTGATGTATGGTAACGAAGTTGCTCTTGCAAAAGATGTCTTGAAAGCTGAAACAGATATTCAGGACGTTGATCTTTTAAATCAGGTGGATTCAGTTCCTCGCCAGGTCATGCCACTGAGAACAGCAGAGGAGTTAACAGTTAAAAATGAACTGGAAAAAGGATTTACCCCAGAAATGGCCAGAACTGAAGCCAGCCGATGTTTGCAATGTGGACTTGTTTGCTATGAACAGAATTGCTAAAATCTGTTCTTGCGATGCCGATCCTATCTTCTTGCCTTTAGCATGCCCCATTTACATGACCGCCTGGAGTTGAAACTCCAGGCGGTCTTCCATCTCAAACATTTCATATTTCTTGCCAATATCAGGTATGGTTTTAAAATATTCTTCAGGTTTCATTAAAATACCAATTACCCATTTGGCCCCCCCCAAGCATGAAAATAAAGAAAGCGGTTATAGTTCAAAGTTAATGCTTTTATTGCCTATATTTGCTACATTCACTTTTGCCATAATCAATATCATGCGTATAAACATTTCGTTTGAAAAATCCAGATACCCGACGATCCAGATTGACAACCTCAATACGCCGCATAAGTGTATCAGAACAGATTTTGGCAAGGATTTCTTTAATAATATTTGCAAAGAAAGGGGTTGTTATTGGAAATGTTGTTTTTATAAAATCTTTGACACCTTGTAACGTGTTGTGCAAGGACTGATGGAATCATTTGATATTCCCTTTTCATTCTTCAATTTTGGTAAATGAAATTGGTGAATGATTTGAGTGTAACCCAAACTGCCGGAGCAAAGTTTATTATCGTTTTTTGAACCATGATGACACTGAAGAAGATGCATAAGATGATTTTAAAGTGTTTTTTTCATCTTATTCATCTTCTTCAGTGTCATCATGGTTCAAAAAGGATGAACAAATTTTAATTCATCGACAATTTGGGTTACACTCGAATGATTTATATTCTTGACATCCGAATTATCGGGCCCATTTGTGTGAATTGGAAACAGGTGATCAATCAACTAACACCGCCTTTTCAACCAGCGTGTGAACAGCTTTGATGTCAAAACAATCATGCCATTATCATTCTTGATAATACCAAAATGTTCCAGATTTGTCATCGCATTTTCAAGTTCCTGGGGGATATTATTTTCAGACAGTCGATGGTTTTCCGCCTGGCAAATCAGGCAGAGACATTGGCTTTCTTCTGACGTCATGAGATTGAAGATGCTTTCTTGAAAATAATTGCCAATGGGATTGTTGCGAAATGTTTTTGCAACTTTTTGTGCAGTGGCCTTACATTGTTTCATATCCACATGCTTACGCATGCCATTGTCACATGCCATGCTGGCAAACATTCTCGTGACCAGCGGATGTCCACCGCAATAGTCATACACCTGATCTGCGGCATCCGAGTCCCAGTTGATATCCTGTAAGCCTCCAATTTCTTCAATCATGATGCGACTGTCTGCTGGATTAAAAAAGCCGATGTATTCTTCTTTAAAGGACTGAAACATCGGGTTTTCACCAATGCTTTGGGTTAACACATTGTAACGATTCACATGGGGACGATAGCCGGCAACAC